>VYLN01000058.1_pt1 | contig 27490 bp, 20 predicted proteins | sample 5109471 | NCBI WGS metagenome assembly VYLN01 (sample SAMN12291806, study PRJNA351875) | freshwater metagenome | isolation source: freshwater lake | place: USA: Michigan, Lee Lake | collected 2013-08-06 | reverse complement strand
TTTCACATTGGTACAAGCTGGGAACTATCAGAATCAACTATATGTCGGATTGTAAATAAGACGGAAAAAATGCTTTTACAATCGGGAAACTTCCGTTTAAAAGGAAAAAAAGCTTTACTCAATCAAGCAGAGATACCGGTCATAACGGTAATGGATGTAACGGAAACTCCCATTGAACGCCCCCAAAAGAAACAGAAAGATTTTTTTTCGGGTAAAAGAGGTTATCATACTTTAAAATCCCAATTAGTAGCTGCTCAAAATACAGAGGAAATTATCTGTGTCTTTTGTGGGAAAGGTAGAGGTCATGATTTTAGTTTATTTAAAAAAAGTCGAGTTCGTTTTCATCCTTTAACTACCAGCATAGAAGACAGTGGTTATCAGGGAATAGCTGCATACCATAGTAATAGTTATACACCGAAAAAGAAATCGAAAAATAGAAAATTAACAGAGTTAGAAAAAGAGTATAACAAGGCTTTAGCCAAAGAAAGGATTATCATTGAACATATAAATAGGAAACTTAAAATCTTTAAAATCTTATCCTGTAAATATCGGAATCGTCGTCGAAGATATAGTTTAAGAGTTAACTTGTTGGCGGCTATTTATAACTGTGAGTTAGGGATAGGTATAGCAGCTTCTTAAAAGTTGCCTAAAGATTAATCAAGTCAAGGAGAATTTATTCTCAATTTTTATAATTGAGATAGTTTGTGCCGCTTAAATAAAGAGGTTTTGATAACCAAATTAAAGCAGCTCTAAAGAGTTTTGAGTTAAAAGTTAAACTTCAAGTTTTCATTCAGGACGAATGTACTGATTAACTAATTTTTTGGGGAAAATTAGTTAACCCATCATTATAACATATAATTAATTTGCAAGAGTTCTAATATAGGGATGATCAGAACCTAATCGAGTTTCTGCTATGTGAAGACATTGTTCCAGCCAAGGTAATGCTTGCTCATAGGCTGCTTGTCCCTGATAAAATCGAGAAATCCCAATGTAAGGAATAATCAAATCATCGTCTGTCAGCCAAGTTTCCAGAGTTGTAGCTGCTTCGGCAATGTGAGGAATGACAGGAGCGATTGTCTGAATTAATTGGCGAGTAGGAATTGAAGGAATTTGTTTTGCTACTGCTACCATTTCTCGGCAAAAAGCCTGCTTCATCGACACTTCCTTGGGCATCTGTTCTAGCTTAGCTACAAAGAACTCTCGAATCAGAGGGTGTATCTGATAGGTTTGCTCAATCATTCGTCGCAGCAAATTCAGATTAATTAATTCATCCCTCAAATCCTCTAATGTTTCTGCATCTGATTCTGTGCCTGATTCTGATATACACGCTTCTACTAATTCCCAAGGAATCGGTGTCAAGGCAAACAAACTGAGCCATCCCGCCAACTGCTGTGCCGACTCACTTAACTCGTGCCAACTTAACTCAAATGCTGCTGCTATGCTTAGATTGGCAGTCATTCCAACTTCAGGTCGTGCTAAGGCTTTTGCTGCCAATTTTTGTCTTTGTAGCCGATCTAACAAACTTGTCACCGAGAGATCTGGTCTGCTTGCTAAATATCGTGCCGCCAATTCCAAAGCTAGCGGTAAATAACCCAGCCATGCACACAATGCTTGTGCATCCTCCAATTGATAGTTAATTCGCTCATCGCCAACGATAGAGCGTAGAAACTCCAAAGCTGCACTATCTGGTAATACGTCCAAAAATACCTGATTCACTGATGCTCCCAACCGCAATCTCGTTGTTAGCAAAACTTTGAATCGTAGATCTGTTGGTGGCAAGAAAGATTTAATAGAACTGAAGTCAGTAACATCATCGAAGATGACTAAAACTTCTCCTTGATGCCAGTGCCACCAGCACCATATGACCTTCGCGACTAAATCTAGATCTTCTGGTGGTTCTAAATCCAGGTAGCTCCTTGCAAATGCTAAAATTTGCATTCCTATATCTTGATGCGCTCTTACCCAGCAAATACCACCGGAATAAGTTCCATCACCTAAATGTTTTAGTGCATATTGCAATGCTAATTCGGTCTTTCCAATACCTCCCATTCCGGCAATAGCAGAAATCGCTATGCGATCACTGCGTTGAAGCTGTTCATGCAACTGTGCCAACTCAGCTTCTCGCCCAATAAATCGAGGAGTTCCACTATAGGGCAGATTATTTGGGATACTTAACGATTTCTGTTGAAGAAGGGAGTTTGCTTCTGCATAGCGTCCCTGTAGTACATAGCTGACTGATAAGTTGTGGAGTGTGTTTGCTACAGAAGGGTGATTAGACCCCAACTGCTGCTCTAATATTGTCAGTGCTTGTTGAAGAATTGGTTCTGCTTCTACATAATTTCCTTTTAATTCGTAGATATACCCCAGCCAGGATAAGTTTTTCGCTAAATCAACAATTATTCCCAGAGCTTCCTGTACTCTAGTAGCTTTCTGAAACCACTCGATTGCCTGTTCTATTGTTGCCTGTGATGCTTCAATTTCATCTGGTTTCACTCGACTTGCATAAGCCCGTCCTAACTGTGAATACAGGGTTCCTAACAGCGGATCGTTTCCTTGTTGTTGATCAGTTTGATTAATTAATTGCTGTAAATCTTCTAGTGGAATTGAGTCATACTCAATAATCTCTGGCGGCAAAGGTCTTTTGTATACCGAACTAAGTAAATTTCTGTTGGGAGATCCACCAAAGTTAAGAGTAACGTTATCTTCAACTTGTATAATTGGAGCATTTAGGTTACTTACTTGAAGCCCCTGACCACCAAAGACCTGTTGTACATTTTGTCCATTTAGCACTGATTGAAACCTAAATACATCCTTACGCCAACTCCAAAAATCAGGAGCCTTACGACTTAGTTCTGTGAGTAGTGGATTGGTCAACCATAAAATAATCGGATAAGGATATTCCCGTAGGCTTTCTCTTGTCCACTGCAAGTAACCAAAAAATATTTCCTTCTCTGACCGTTCTTCTCCTAATCTGCGAGACAATAAACGATCTGCCCCTGTGACAGTTATCACAGTTCTACCACCTGACTGCAAATATGAGTCATTCTTCACTACCTCAGCAATTGCCTCGCGTAAACTCGGTTCCTTCCGTGATAACGTCACTTGGTAAGGACGAATTCTTGGCTGAAGTTCCGCCTCATATCTTTGGATAATCTCATCCCGCAATTGTGGCTCATCGCACACAGCCAGCAGCAAACTTAGCACCTCATCACTGGCTTCTACTGCCACAATCAGGTCATCATATACCTTTTCATTGTCTTCGCCCAGGTCGAGCGACTTAACTGTTGGCATTGATCAGTCCTTTGCGGTCTAATAGATCCATCACAATTGGATGCACATCGTACCAAACTTCGCTATTGCGATACTCTAATACATCCAAACCATGAAGCAAATCTAGGAAAGCTTGCTCTTTAGGATCTTCTGGCAGAAACTTCTCGTAAGTTTCCTTGAGAATCGTGTAATCTGTCTTACCCAGAGTAGTTTCAAAGTCAAGCCGGAGATACTTAATTGCTTCGTCTAATACAACAGAAGTAACTTTAAAATCAGTTTGCTCAGGAGTACGTCGAATTTCCCGTAAACAAATTCGACAGCATCGATTGGAAATCCGCATCAATTCTCGCAAAACGCCTCCACTGTGGAGCACCATCTGCCTTGCGACATCTGGTTCTAAAATTTTCTTAGGAATGCGTTTGTGCAAGACCTTACACAAAACTTCAATGGCATCATCTTGGTAAGTAGGATTTGGCTTGCGACGCTCTCCTTTTGCTAAAAGCTTTGAGACTGGCATAATCACAATTTGATCATCAGCCTCTGTCCGCAAAGTTGCAGATAGGGAAATATCTCGTAGGGAAGAGATAGGAATCGTGTAAATAATACTGAATCCTGGTAAAAATAAAGCCTTGATATGTTCTTGAAAAATGCTTCTAACAACTGCTAAATCAAGCTTATCCAAATCATCAATTATAACTAAGACCTCTTTCTTGCTAGCACCTTGAATGGCTGCTGCAATCTCATTTAGCTTGGCAACAAGTTCAGAAATATTCCGCTCAAACTCCCGTTTAAGTTCATTTCGGATAGATGCCTCTGTCTTTAGCTTTCCAGTAATAATTTTAAAGAGGTCAAACCCTACTGACAGCTCCGCACTTTTAGGTGTTTCGACTTCAATTTGTGTTCGCTTCGCAAACCACTTATAAAATGCATTTTTGATAGATTCAGAAATTCTAATTTGCTCTTTCTCCGCTCTCAACATCAAGTTGACAGCGAGCGCAAACAAAATGTTAATATGGTTTACATCAGACATCTTGATCGTCTCAGCAATCGAGAAAAATGTTACAAAATAGCGATTACTGAGGTCACGTCCAAATTCTGCTAATAGTGTTGATTTTCCACAGCCACGATGCCCAGAAAAAATGATTTTTGCATCACGGGATGCATTGTCTTCTACTAGCTGTACTAACTCTTCTAATGAAGCACTACCATATTCGACCCAAAACTTTGCCAACTGCTCAGGCTGAAGTAAAGGAGTCAAGTCCGTATTTTGATAGGACTTCTGAAAGATTTTTAACAGAGAATCATCAGGCATACTAGAATCTGCACTTTGCTATGACGCTTCTCTAATTCTACCTGCGATATTGAGAAACTCGACGTTACGACGATCCGGTTTGGGAATACCCCTGGCAAAGACCCCTACCACCCTTTATCCTACTGACCACAAATAACCTCAAACTTGCTCCCTGTCCGAGGACTGAGCCGCATAACGACCAAGTTGTGCGGCGGCAGCTAATCTTGAACTCAGCACCAAGATCTCTTGCCCGTCCGCACCAACGCCTGGTTAGTCTGCGGCATGGTTCTTCAAACTCATGTAATTGCCTATGTCATTGAATCACTGTGAAAGTATCAGAGCACTATATGCACCAATCCCTACATTCCCCGCATAAGTCAGTCCATCTGTATCTCCCCAAATTGCTCTGCCTGCAGTGGTATTGTAGCCAGCAAAATTGCGAAAATCCGGGCTAAAGCCTTGCCAGTCACTATTAAAGCGAACATACCAAGTCCCTTCGCGAGGAAGCCCAATAGTGTAACTACCGTAATTGCGATCACTAAAATTAAGCACCACAATCACATCATCCCCACCCCCGCCATTTTCCCAGCGATGAAAGGCAATCACTTTATCATTATTATTTACATGAAAAACATTGACATGCTGACCACGCAAACCACGAGTGTTATTAAACCAATTGCGTCGAAGGCGTATTAAAGACTGGTAAAGAGCCCAAATCCCGCTGAAACTGCTTTTCTTTTGCCAATCTAATGGGATATTGTCTCGCCAACTGCCCCATTCCAAAAACTCCTGACCTTGAAAGATCATAGGAATTCCAGGAGTAGTGAACAGTAGTGTCGCGCCAAGTGTCGATCTCTTTCTGGCAAACCAACTGTCTGCATTACCTCGCCAAATTGCCTCTGGTAAGCGATAGTGATCTGGTCTTTCCTGGGAATTTAGAGAAGCAGCAACCTCGTCATGAGATTCGGTGTAAATAACTCGCTCTAAGGCATTGTTTCCGTAGCGATGATAGATAGCATCCCGAATTACAAACATATTGCGATCTCGATCATTAGGAGTTATGAGTACGTCTCTAACTGGGCGCACAAACTCTGTTGCCCATTGGATATCAAAGCCAGCTCCTCCTGCGCCCACATCCTTAGTGATCCAATCGTTGTTTCTTATATCTTCAGCAATCGTTATCTTCCAAGGCTGTCGATTGTTAATTTCAGTATTGATCCATTGCATGAGACTCCAGCCATCAGAAATATCATTGCTGGGGTCATTATTATTACCAAAAATATTACGGATAAAGGCAGTTGCGTCAAAGCGAAGACCATCGCAACGATACTCCTCCAGCCACATCAGCACATTGTCCCGGATATATTGACGCACTTCCCCGCGCCCATAATCAGGTCGGGTGTCTCCCCAAGGGGTTTGGCTTCGGTGATCATTATAAAAGTAAATGCCGCCTTTATTGTTTTGATTCCAACTGGTAAATCGCCACATATCAAGGTCATTGGGACCAAAATGGTTATAAACCACGTCGATAATGACGGCAATTCCAAAATTGTGGGCTGTTTGTACGAAATCCTGAAAGTCCGTTGGAGTACCAAATACGCTCTCAATCGCAAAGGGATGAGCCGGATTGTAACCCCAAGATAAATCCCCTGGAAACTCAGCGGCAGGCATCACATGAATGGCATTAATTGCCAGTGCTTGCAAATCCGGCAGCCGAGCTTTGATACTGCGAAAAGTACCTAAACCGGGATCGATATCATCATTAAAAGTCCCCACATGCATTTCGTAAATAACGAGCTCATTCCAAGCAGGTATTGAAAACCCAGTGGAAGACCAGTTAAAACTGGGGTCAACAATAATCGAATTGCCGACAGAACTGACCACGTCTCTAGCATAGGGATCATTTTTAAAGATTGAACGGGTCCCCTCATGAATGACAAATTTATACTGCTGTCCTACAGTGGCGGTGGCAATATCTGTTGACCAATAGCCATTGTTTTCTGACTCTAAAGGATTAGTAGTAGCAGACCAGCTATTAAAGTCCCCTGCCACACTGACACCATCAACATTCGGTGCCCATACCCGAAATGCCACACCCCCTGTAAAGGGAATTGCGCCCATACCCGACTGAGAAGAGACCATGTTCACTAAAACCTCAAAAAATATTTATAGTTATCGAGAACCCCTATTGTTGGATTCATCAAAATAATTCAATGGCGAAAACCAAAAGTTAATCATAGCCACCAAACATAAAGAGGGAAATATCCTCATCTGTTGCGTTCATCAAACCATGTAAATTGCCCCCTTTAAGCAGGGCTAAACTCCCTGACTTTAACGTCCGAACTTCAAAACAACGCTCTCTTGCTGGAAGTTTACACCAATCTCCGATAACCATGTACCCTCGCCCCGCCATCATCAAAAATACCTCCTGATTATCGCGGTGGCGATGTAGCCCAATGCCACAGTCGGGTTTGAGAATGTGTAAATCCATATATTCAACCGCAAGGAAATCCTCTTGCCGCTGTCCTTGCCCTTCTAACACTTTGCGCCCAAAGGCATCTAAATTCCACCACTCTAACTGTCGCGAAAGTTCGCCACTACCTCTAAAACCAAAATAGTTGGACAGTAAATTGCGAAACTCCAAAAAACCAAAGCCACCATGGGGAGTAGGACTAATCCCCACTTGCAGGTATTGATCCCAGCCACGCTGAATCATATTGAATTCATAGTGATAATTGGCTCCATTTTGCGAGTCCCATATAGATTGCTCAAAATTAGCCCAAGCGAGTTCAACATGAAGGGGCAAGACTGGATGCATGGAACTGGTTGGAGCCACCTGACGCATATCCTGATTTGCCACAATATCCCGACTAAAATTGTCAAGACCCCCATGAACTAAATCTGTTCGGACTTGCAACTCCCCCCGATCCAATGCAGCTTTCCCTTTATTCCCCAGAAGATCTCGAAGATTACTATCTGGATATCCCCAAAACTCGACCTCATAGCGATCGCTCTCTTCGTTGTAAGGCACATTAATTAGGGAAGAAACTCCCACCGATCCCACTCGAATCCATAGCTTGAGGGTGTCACCTAATTGATGGTTAGCCAATTGAGAAAGCTGAGAGTCTGAACCCCCTCGGTAGGAAACGCGCAAGCAGGGGACAACCCGATCACCCACCGCAACCCATCCCCGCAGCAACTGGACATCTGATGTTCGGAAGTCTCGGATATTTTGCTTTTGGAAGTCGTTTTTATTATCCTGAGTTCTGGGATTGAGGTTGTCGGTATCAGGGGCGGCAGGTCCATAAAGCTCTAGGTAATCGTAGGGAAAGAGGTACTGTAGGCTGTCTTGAAGATAATGCTCCCGTTCTGCCGCTAGCTGAGTTTTTTGGATTAAACTCATCACCCGCAACAGAGGATTATTATTTTTGTAGTCGGGAACTGTATTTGGCTCAACGCGAAAGACCTGATCGGAATGAACAATAAACATAATAAGTAGGGGCTTAAATCACGTTTTCGTCGAGATAACTGGTCAAATCAACCTAACTGCTGTGGTAGAGGAAGGCGACAAATTTTAGCGGCTCTGCACTGGGGTTACGGATACCATGAATACCTCCGCTCTTGGTAAAAATAATGCTTCCCGCTTTTACTGGCAACTCCTTACAGTCCTTAGGACCAATCCCAAAGATATTACGGATAACGGTAGGGAAACCTTCTGTTTGGGGATCGTCATCCACTCCCATATAGGCAATCCCTTCTCCCTGCACGACGTAATAGAGTTCTTCTGAGCCAATGTGCTGGTGAGTACCTTCAACCTTGCCGGGGGGAATGGTCACTTCGTGGAAGAAAACAACGGAACTCCCAAATTCACGCTGTAACAGCCAACGCATTTCTATGATGTTGTCGTTAGCTCGTTCTGGATCGCCATCGTTCATCATGGCATTGAGGTAACGAACCGGATCTGTTCGATCGGACTGAAGATACCATCCTCGCTGGAAGTCAATTAAATAATTGAGAACCTCGACGGTATTTTGACCAGAACTGGGGGTCTGGGTATTTGGGGTTTGGAAGGAGCGTCGGAAATTGTTGTCCCAACCCGGGTTATTGATAGTAAATCCAAACGGCAGATCGCGATCATTTTCGCGAAAGGCAAGTTCTAATCGCTTAAGCTTTTTGATAGTCTTAAGTGCAGACTCGAAGGCAGGAATGCGGGTAATGGAGCCTTGATAACCCATCATGTCTAAAACTTTTGCATCATGGCTGGCCTTGGGGGGCGGTTCTAGGGTTTCCCAGATTTCGACTTGATAGGCATCTACCCAGGGACAGTAAGTCAGTTTGATGAGGGCATCTGCCGAAGCTTGATCCTCGGGTAGAAGATTGATATAGGCCATCAATTGCTCTCGAATAAAGCGATTGCGGATTCGCGATTGTTCAACTAGGCGACTGGCTCGATACTCAATCCGCAAAAAGTTACAGAAAAACTGACCATCGAGATAAACTTCGCCTTTAAGGACATTGATATCTAGTTGTCCCCGCACTTCCTGCACGTTATAACGGTAACGAGGACTACGAGTGGCGTTCAAGTATTGGGCGTGATAGATGCGATCAGGAAAGAAAACGACGTGAAAAATATCGTTTTCTGGACGAGTAAAAATATCGTTAAACTGGGGATTAGCCATTAGAGCCTCTCTAAAAGGTGGTCTGCTATACGGAACGCATTGGCTTCAATGGTATGGGTGGGGTTAGCTCCGCCTGCCGTGGGCATGAAGGAACCATCGGTGACATAGAGGTTATCAAAGTCCCAAGCGCGACAGTGGATATCCAACACCGAATCAGCGCGATCATTGCCAAACCTTGCGCCTCCCAGAATGTGGTTAGCAATGCGAGCTAGGGCATTTTCGGCTAAATAGATACCCCCCTCTTCAATCTGATTCGGATCGGGAGTTGCCCCCCCTAACCGCAGAATTTCTTCGCACTGCTTCGCTATCACATTCATGAGATATATATCGTGGCTGTGCCATTCTTTAATGATGTAGGCGACAGGACGATTCCATTTGTCTTTGACGGAGGGATGCAGTTCGATGCGGTTCGTTTTGAGGGGGACTTGGTTTGCCATAAAGCTGACCGATAGACGTGTCCCAAAGTTTTCATTAAAGAAATCCACCATACCTTGTCCATGCAAAGCCCTTGGGTTGTTTTGTCCTGTAATCGATCCCCAAAAACCAGAATCAAAGGTTTTCCAAATAGTATCAAGATCTTGGCTGCCGTGGGTTCGTCCCAAAGCGATGGGTAGGGCTTGGTCGGAGGTGTTATTGTAAATGGCGGCTCCTGCCCATAGTCCGTTGTCCCTGATAAAGGCTTCACTGGAAGCATAGTCGATCGCCCAGTCACTATCCAAGCTGATGGATTTATCAAATTGGCGGGGAGGGTACTGCGGTGGGTTACCGACAACGATGGTTTCTGCACCGCCAAAACAGTGAGTGAGAAAGTACTTGCCGAGGAGATCATTTTGGTTGATGCGACGATCAAACTCTGGATTTTCTTGAGCCGATAGTTTCAATAAACGCACTGACTCAATAGCTGAACAAGCGACAATCACTACTGCTCCCGGCTTGACCTCTAAGGTCTTTTCTCGCCCTGCCGGATCTTTAAAATAGATGCGATGGATGCGATTGCCATCACAATCAAGATGGGTGACGACGCAGTTTGTCCAGATCTGAAAATTGGGTAAGGTTTCGATGGGACTCAGCAGGGATACCCAAGTGCTAGATTTTAAGCCTAAAGGATCGCCGTAGCGGTTGACATAGCTGGTTTTTATGGTTTCTGGGTTTTGGGGGACTTTTCGTCCACTAGGAGCATGATCTTGGGTGATGACGGCGAGAGGGGTACGGTAGGGCTGTATGGGTTGACCTTGATTGCTATAGTTTTGACCCAGTTGCGCCATGCCTTGACGGGCAAATTCACTGATAGGATTGGGCGATAGGGGGATTTGCAGGAAATTTTGACTAAAGGGTTTGAGTTGGTTTTCGGCAGTTCCGTTGAGACCGACCAGTTCTTCGACCTGACAGTAGTAGGGTTCTAGGTCTTCGTAGGTAATGGGCCAGTCACGGGACTCACGCTGAATATCACCATTAGGATCTTCGCGAAGATCATTGCGCCCTGCGTTAAAGCTTCGCAACTTCAAGTCAAGGGGGGTAAAGCGAAGATGAACGGCTCCGTAGAGTTGGGTTCCACCGCCCACGACTTGAGCGGTATAGCCTTCAATCGTGGCAAGATCCCGCCCGTCTCGCTCCCGATAAATATGGGGTTCGTCGTTAATATCCGGTTCAACGTGACTAGAGTAGTAAGCGGCATTATTATTGGCAACTTCAGGGATTTGTAGTCGTTTTTCTGCTCCTGTTGAGTAGATTTCGTCACGTTTGAAATCGCTCAGTCCGTCTTGTGTTTGGTATTGGGGACGAAACAGGGGACCTTTTTCCAACACCAAAACCGATTTGCCGGCTTTAGCTAGTCGATAGGCGATCGGTGCGCCTCCCGCTCCACTACCGATAATAATGACATCAAAATCACTCATGAAATTATTCCCAAGGTTGTTAAGTTTCTAAGAGATGATCGCCTTGCTCTGTTTAATCAAGATTTTTTTGGCTGGGGTCAACCCCGATAATCTGGATTTGTGCCTAACGGAACTTCGATAGCTTGTCGCCAATTAAAGGGATAACGCTCAGCGAGATAAGCCCAACCCGCACCGCCAGCATTACCGCCATATTTGGGATGGGAAAATGCGCCTGTAAAGGCATGACGGCGTAATAACTGCAAGAAATATTGTGGATTATTGTAGCGACCGTAATCCCAGCCCGGAACATTGCCACTCCACAATTGATCATAGAGTTCGCTATACATTTCCTTTGACATCAATCCAGGTTCAAGAAAAGGATTACGCTGACGGAGAAGTTTATCAACAATATCAAGGCAAATTTTGTAGTCAACTAAATGGTGCCGCTCTTCCTTAGATAGAAGCTTGTCGATAAAATTAACAACCCCAATTGACTGATCAAAGCGATAGGCATATAAAAGCTGGTTGTCTTTAGATTGACGATCTAAGGAATTATAGTAAAAATCCAGAAATCGCTGTCCTTCTTCTGTCCGGAAAGGCAAAATATGGTCGGTAATCCTTTCTAAAAGTTTCGCTTCCCATGTTTGTAGGCTAAGAATTTCAGTACTAAAATGAGTAAAAAACTGTGACCAGGTTTGACCGTTATCAAGAATTTTTTGTTGAGGATTAATAGGATCAAGGATGACTTGACCATCTACAATAAACTTATAAGTATGTACCTCTCCTTTCGGAATAGCAAGGCTTATTGCATAGTAACCAGTAGGTTCTCCCAGAAAAGTGATCTCATTGAGAGGGATAGATCTGTAGAGCTTGTCAAAAGTCCCCACAACGCCGACGAATTTCGGCAAATCAGAATTTAGTGAAAAATAGACGAAGGTAACACGATTGAAGTTGGCGGTAGACTCTTGATCATCTCTGTCCACATAGCTATCAATAATTGGAAAACGCCACACTTCACAAATCTGCCCCCGTGCATCACCTACACTGAATTGACTATTGTAATTATGACGAAAGTCTGGGTTCGATCTTGCAAGATACTTAGTACAGTGATTTAACACATATTGATGATCTGTATTTATGATTCTTGTTTGCATAAGCCAACCTTATTTTAGTGTTGTATTCCTAACTAGGATTTGTTTCTACTTTTGCTTTGGCATTCAACAAGATGCCCCCGACCAAGATTTAGCAGACTAACTATATAATATACGGAAACTTTCCTTATACTACGCTAAATACGCACTTTTTCAAGAATCTTTCCGTATATTACTCTCAAGTGGAGTGATCGCAAGAAGTTTTCCGTATAATATTACAATAAGCGTGTTATGCCGATTAGCGTACTCTGTTATGAACCCTCCCCCACCCCGAAAACTCCTAGACGTAGTGAGAGAGACGATCCGCCTTAGGCATTACTCCTACCGCACCAGCAATTCTCATTTTAAGGTTTCATGACATTAAAACCCTTGCACCTAGAGGGGTTAAAATTCTTTAACGAATCTCTAGGTCGCTGAAACAAGGCAAAATCGTTTCAAAATGAGAATTGCTGGGTTGCCAATTTCTTTTTTCTTTTGACTGATTACTGATAACTGATCAAGTCCCCCCACTCCCCTGAAGACAAAAAGGGTACGAAACTCGCACCCCACCGGATTTATCTTCATTTAACTTACTTTTTCTTTTTGCCTTTAGCGGGCGGATTATCCTTCGCTGCCGGTTCCGGGGCTTTTTCCTCCACTTGCGGGGCTGCTGCTACGGGTTCCGGGGCTTTTTGTCCCATTTGGGCGGCTACTTCGGCGGCGAAATCCGTTTCTTCTTTCTCGATCCCCTCACCTAGTACAAAGCGTTGGAAACGACGCACCTGAATATTTTCTCCTAAAGCAGCGATCGCTTGTTTGAGCAATTCGTCAATACTGATGTTCTGATCGCGGATAAAGGGTTGATCGAGCAGAGAAAGTTCTTTCAAACGTTTTTCAATGCGGCCAGCCACGATTTTTTCTTTGATATTATCGGGTTTATTGGCTAAATCGTCCCGTCCCATCTCAATTTCTTTTTCTTTGGCGGCGATTTCGACGGGAATATCGGCCACTTTTACATATTCGACGTTAGGACAAGCGGCAATCTGCATCGCCACGTCATTAACCAATTTTTTGAACTCCTCGCGACGGGCCACAAAATCGGTTTCACAGTTCACTTCCACTAAAACACCGATGCGGCTGCCGGTGTGGATGTAACTGCCGATCATCCCTTCTGCCGCTACCCGACTAGCTTTTTTCTCGGCGGAAGTAATCCCTTTTTGACGCAACCATTCGATCGCTTTGGTTATATCCCCCGCGTTTTCCGTCAGCGCCCTCTTGCAATCCATCATGCCGGCGCCGGTCTTTTCCCTAAGTTCTTTAACCTGTTGTGCTGTAATTTCCGCCATAAAATTCCTAACCTACTGCTTATAATTGATCATGCCACGAGAGGGGCAGGTTTTACCGATCGATAGGTCCGGAAAGTTTCCCCCCGAACCTAGCCGCGATCAATAGCTAATTTTCCCTATTTATCGTCGTCTCCACTGGCAAATTCGGCGGCGTATTGGGAATAATCACCTTCTTCCTCGTACTCGGTTTCATTATCGTAGTCTTCCTCGTATTCTTCCACCGCTGCTTGACCACCGCGACGACCTTCGATGATCGCATCGCTAATTTTGCCTAAAATCAGTTTGACTGAGCGAATTGCGTCATCGTTGGCGGGAATCGGCACATCTACCAAGTCAGGATCGCAGTTAGTATCCAAGAGGGAGATGATGGGAATGCCCAATTTTTGGCATTCTTGGATAGCGTTGTATTCCCGACGCTGATCCACTACGATGACTAAATCCGGCAGCCGGCGCATGGTTTTAATGCCACCGAGGTATTTTTCCAGTTTGCCTAATTCCCGACGCAGTACCGATGCTTCTTTTTTCGGTCGTTTATCGAGGGCGCCGCTATTTTCCAATTCTTCTAATTCTTTGAGTCTTTCTACCCGGCCGCGAATGGTTTCCCAGTTGGTTAACATTCCCCCTAACCAGCGTTGGTTAACGAAGTGGCTACCGCTGCGTAAAGCTTCCTGTTTAATGATTGCTGCCGCTTGCCGTTTCGTACCGATGAATAAAAAGCGTTTACCGCTATCGGCTTCTCCTCGGACAAATTCGTAAGCTTCTTCGATTAATTGGGCAGTTTGCACCAAATCAATGATATGAACCCCATTCCGGGCAGTGTAGATGTACTGAGACATTTTCGGGTTCCAACGGCGCGTTTGATGGCCAAAGTGAACCCCAGACTCTAGCAATTCTGCAAGAGAGACAACGGGCATATTTTTCTCCTTTTCGGGTTTATCCTCCATCTAGGGCTGGATTTCTAGATTCCTAGAAACACCCGATCGCCTAGATGTGCGGTTTTTGACAACTTTTCTAGTCTAACACGAAAGAGCGCGATTGCATACCCGTAAATATTGGGTACTGAGGGCTTGCTACTGCAATTCCTCAAGTTTTTTCAAAACCGCTTCTGCATGGGCTTTTATCTTGACATTTGACCAAATATAGGCAATATTTCCCCAAGGGTCGATCAGGAAAGTGGAGCGTCTAATCCCCATATATTCCTTGCCCATAAATTTTTTTAATCCCCAGACTTGATAAATTTCCGCCAGTTGATGCTCGGTATCGCTCAATAATTGAATAGTTAAATTGTGTTTTTCAATAAAACGACAGTGGGACTTTTCTGAATCGGGACTAACTCCCAGAATTACCGCATTTAATTGCTGAAATTGCGGCGACAAAGCGGTAAAATCGATCGCTTCTGCGGTGCAGCCCGGAGTGTTATCTTTGGGATAAAAATATAAGACCAACCACTGACCGGCAAAATCTGCTAATTTACTAATTTCGCCTCTTTGGTTTGGGGTGGCAAATTCGGGGGCTTTTTGTCCAACTTCTAGGGTCATTTTTAGGAGTGTAAAGGCAAGAGTAAGAAAGGAGCGAGGGAGAGGGAAAGCAATAGCCAGACTTGATAGTTAAATCTGGGAAGTTCGGGGTTTTCTGACTCGACTAAAGCATCGATTCTCTCTAATAAACGATTATTTAAAGAATTATCATTGAGAGCGACACAGCAACTATCGGAGAAATTTATTTCCGCTACTTGATTAACTTTTTCTGCCACTAAAAGCAGCGATTCAGCTAATAGTAAATAATCCACTTGTCCGGAAGCGTACTTATCAGCACGCAATTCCCGCAAGAAGACTAATTCTAACCATAAATTTTCGCTATTGGGCAGCCAAGAAGACATTGATCGCAACCAACCTAACCAGAAAAACCAGAAAGTGTCATGATATTCTTGGTGAGCTTGTTCGTGGGCTAAAACTGCTTGTAAATGTTCTTGATCTAAGAGATTTAATAATCCTTGCGTCACAATTAATTGCGACTTCCAGAAGCCAACTCTGGCACTGTAGGGAAAATCTATCGCTAAAACTCTCGCCTTCTGAGCGGTGATTTTTTTGAGGGGATAACTGCTAAAATCCCGATGGGTTTGCCAAGTTTGATAGGAGAGTTTTATCAAACAAAATATAGCAAAAACTAGCCAAATTATGGCACTAAAGTAACTAATTAAACTGGAGTTATAACCCAACATTTGCCCACGATAGCCCATACAAACCACCGATATAACTGTCATTAACAGCAGCAAAGGAGGAAAGAGAAAGAAAAATAGCGTTGTCTGCCAACGACGCTGATAGCTGGGCAGAAACCAACGTAAACCAATGGCGATAGTTAATGCTAGTAATAACATTAAACTGTGCATTAGCGTTCTCCCCGTTGTTGACGAAGGGTATCTAAACGAGACGCAATCGCTTTTAATTGTTCGACACTAGCAGTATCGAGACTATCGGCAAAAGAAGCCACCACATCCGCATTACCAATAGCCAAAAAACGATGTAATTGTTCGTAGGCTTTAATTGCCTGTGCTTGTTCCTTAGAAACCATCGGTTTCCAGTAGAAAATCCGACCCTGTTTATAACAACTTAACCAGCCTTTATTAGTTAAACGACGCAGTACCGTAGTCACAGAAGTATAGGCCAGATCTCGTTCTGGATCCGCTAAAATGCGATCGTGGACATCCTTAACGCTAACGGGTTCCAATTCCCAGACAATATTGAGAATTTCCGCTTCCAGGGGGCCCAGGGATAACTGTTTTGGTTGATAGGTCGGCAATTGAGCCATAGTCACACAGAAATGAAGATTACTTTCCTGATCATAGCGGCGGATATCGATCGCCTGATAAAATAGCAACGATCCTTTATATTGTCTTTATGTCCACCGAAACTAATTTAACCACGACTACGGGTGCTGATGCCATTGATCTGGCGATCGCTAATGGCATTGATTTTGATGGTTCCCCCATTCCCCCAGCAAAATTGGAACTTTATCACCGGGTAATGGGTTTGGAAGCAGGACGACAAAGAAGCGGGGTTTCTAACACGATGAGATCGCGAATTGTCCGCATCGGGGCCAAACATATCCCTCAAGAGGAATTAAATCAGCTGTTGTTAGCCGCCGATTTTGCTCCTCTCAAGGAAAAAGAAATCGCTTTTTACCTATAATGTCGGCTTTTCATCTCTCGGTTTCACCTCGGAGATGAAAGGTTCCGCCAGCATAGAACAGCACTTCGACACATTTCGACACATTTCGACACATTTCGACACATTTCGACACATTTCGACAGGCTCAATGTAAAGGCTCAATGTAAAGGCTCAGTGACACGAGCACGACTAAAAATAACTCTAATCTATAGTTGCCAATTTAGTTTTAGTATGCTAGAATAGTTTGCGATCGTTGGGTCGATAACGCAAAATGTTTGTTTTGGAGTACAAGCTTAGAGGAAAACCATCTCAATATCAAGCCATTGATGAGGCTATTCGGACAGTACAGTTTGTTCGGAATAAATGTCTTAGATATTGGGAAGACAATAAAGGTGTAGGACAAAAGGATGTATATAAATATGTCACTCAATTAAGAAGTGAATATCCTTTTGTTCAAGACCTTAACTCTACAGCTTGTCAACAGGCGTGGCGTAGGACTTGGACTGCTATTCTTAGGTTCTATAACAATTGCAAGAACCAAATCGCTGGTAAAAAAGGATATCCTAAATACTCTAAACGTACTCATTCTGTTGAGTTTAAAAAGTCAGGTTGGAAACTTAATCGAAATTCTAAGAGAATAACTTTCACTGATGGAAAAAACATTGGGGAGTTAAAACTAATTGGTAGTCGAGACTTGTTTTATTTTCAAGAATGGCAAATTCAACGGATAAGAATAGTTAAAAGGGCTGATGGATATTATTGCCAGTTAATGCTAAAACTCGATGCTAGAGATATAACCCCACAATTAGAATCGACGGGTCATTGCCTAGGATTAGATATGGGGTTAAAATATCTTTATGCTGACAGTAACGGGAATACAGTAGAGCCTCCTAAGTATTATCGAAAAGCAGAGAAGCGTCTTAATAAACTGAATAGAAGAAAGTCGAAAAAGTTTAAGAGAGGACAAAAGCAGTCTAATAACTACAAAAAAGCTAGTCAAAAATACGCCAAGGGACATTTAAAAGTAAGTAGGCAACGAGAAGAGTTTGCTAAAAAATTGGCACTCCGTTTAATTCAGTCAAACGACTTGATAGCTTACGAAGATTTAAAAGTCAAGAACCTTGTGCGTAATCGAAAACTAGCTAAGAGTATTAATGATGCGGGTTGGTCGCAATTAAGAAAATGGATAGAGTATTTTGGTATTAAATACGGCCGATTAACTATTGCAGTTAATCCAGCCTATACAAGTCAAGAATGCCTTAATTGTGGTCGGTTAGTCAAAAAGTCTCTATCAGTCAGAACTCATGTTTGTTTGTGTGGGTATATAGAAGATAGGGACAAGATGGCGGCCTTGAATATACTCAAAAAAGCTACGATAGGGCATATCGGAAGCTGGTCGTTAGACCTAAACGCTTGGGGAGATTTAAGCTCTATTTTGGTTGGTAGAAATACCTGCTAAGACAACTTGAGTCAGTGAACCAAGAATCCCTCGCTTTTAGCGACGGGAGTGTCAATATCTCAAGTAGTCAAATTTTTGCTCACCATTTTTCGCCTAGACTTCTTGGGGTTAACCGGATTGTTGGGGAAATTAGGCAAGGAGTCTAGGTTGATCTAATGCTCAAGGACACCTCGAATAAAAGATTTTGTTAACAAAGTGTTGGTCGAGGAAATCTCCTTGATCTACATTGATGAAGAGGGAATTATTTTCAAGAACTAACAAGGCGCTCCGTCCCTCAAAATTCGATTTTTCGAGGTAGCCTAGACATAACGTCTTGGTTATTGCCTAAAATTAAACTTTTTTGGCTATTCTGGTCTCTGTGTGGAAACGAGGTCTATACTGATAGTTTCTTCGGCAAAATAGTCCTAAAAGTGTTGCCCAGTAAGCATTTGACATTCCATAAGAAAAAATGATCACCCAAAGTCGAGAAGAGCCAAATGTTGAATTTATTTTCTTTTTTTATCTCTCTGGTAGCTCTTGGTTTTTCTGTGGCTACTTGGTATTTTTCCGAATTATATCTGGGTGATATAAAAATGTATCCGCCTTCAAGAATTGGATATGTCAGAACATCTAAGGTTATATCTGGTCATCATGGTGACAAGATATTGCTATCTTTTGTCATTTATAATGATGGCAATAAAATCCGGGCTTTTCAAAGCTCAAAGTTGTTCCTTAAAATCGATCAAGAAAAAACGCCTATATCAACATTTGCCGCCGCTGGAAGGTTTGAAAAACTAAAAGATATAACTAAATTTACTCAGGCTGACTTAGAAACTAAATATGATTATTATTTGCTCACGGCAATTCCCTTAGGAAAGAGAGAGTATTATTCAGCTTCTTTTTTATATTTACATAACTCTTTTAAATTAGAAGAAGGCACTACATATATAGGGAAAGTTTTGATCAGTACTTTTGGAGAAAAAGATAAAAAAGAGCAGTGTTTTAGATTCAAAGTTTCTCCACAATACAATCTCAGTCAAGAAGGTAATATCAATAAACTTTTCTCGATACGATATCCTATAGAAAATAACGAAGTTACCCCAGAACAGTGCCAAAAAGCATTCCCCCACCCAAAAAACAGCTAGATATCAATTAACTTTTCCCTAGAACACCGGCTCTTCTGGTTTCTGTGTGGAAACGAGGCCTATAGTGATAGTTTCTTCGGCAAAATAGTCCTAAAAGTCTTTCCCAGTAAGCATATAAGCAAAAATGATCACACAAAGTCGAGAAGAGCCACTTTTTTGTCCCATCAATTTAAAAACTTGCGTTTTTTTGATCATCTTAGCCTAGAGGACTGAGTAGTATGAGTTACAGCAAAGTTGATTGGTTAATTTTGTCCATCAGTGTAATCTGGGTTAAATCTCTCACTTTTTTCCGTTATCAATTACTAAGGGGTAGCTCGATCAATTGGACTTATTGAGAAAATCTTCGCACTAATTGAGAATAAACCAAGCTTTCATCAGGGTTTCAGGCGGTGCAATGCTGAAGTAAATCTATTTTTCGAGGTACCCCCAAGAGGATCGATAACCACTGATTCCGAGCCGGTAATGATACACTAGGCATGATTTAACTACAAACCTCGATCGCAAAAGGAAATAAACATCGATGAAAGCCATGATTTTGGCGGCTGGCAAAGGAACTCGCGTCCGTCCGATTACCCATACGATTCCCAAACCCCTGATCCCGATTTTACAAAAGCCGGTGATGGAGTTTTTGTTGGAACTGTTGCGACAGCATGGCTTTGATCAGATCATGGTCAATGTCAGTCATTTAGCCGAAGAAATTGAGAGTTATTTCCGCGATGGTCAGCGTTTTGGGGTGCATATCGGCTATTCTTTTGAGGGTAGAATCGAAGAGGGCGAGTTAATCGGTGATGCCTTGGGATCGGCGGGCGGTTTACGACGAATTCAAGATTTTAATCCCTTTTTTGACGATACTTTTGTGGTTCTCTGTGGTGATGCGCTGATCGATCTCGATTTAACCGCAGCCGTTAAATGGCATCGGGAAAAGGGAGCGATCGCCACTATTGTCACCAAAACCGTCCCCAGAGAGGAAGTATCCAGTTATGGGGTGGTAGTTAGCGACGAGGAGGGAAGGATTCTCAGTTTCCAAGAAAAACCGGCCATCGATGAAGCTTTAAGTACCTGCATTAACACGGGTATCTATATTTTTGAACCAGAAATCATTGATTTTATTCCCCCTAATAGTAAATACGACATCGGGGGCGAGTTATTCCCCGAATTAGTCGCTAAAGCTGCCCCTTTCTACGCTTTAAACATGGATTTTGAATGGGTGGATATCGGTAAAGTCCCCGACTACTGGCAGGCAATTCGCGGGGTGTTATCCAGGGAAATTAAAAATGTTGCTATCCCCGGCATCGAAGTCAAACCGGGCATCTACACGGGCTTAAATGTGGGGGTAAACTGGGATCGAGTCGATATCACCGGACCTGTGTATATCGGGGCAATGACGCGCATTGAAGACGGGGCGAAAATTGTCGGTCCGAGTATGATTGGCCCGAATTGTTGGATTTGTGGCGGCGCGACGGTGGATAATAGCGTTATTTTTGAATATTCTCGCCTCGGTTCAGGGGCGCGTTTGGTGGATAAGTTGGTCTTTGGGCGCTACTGTGTTGATAAAACCGGCGCGGCGATCGATGTGGAAGCGGCAGCCTTGGATTGGTTGATTACCGATACCCGCAAGGTTCCCCCAGAATTTGATCACCCTAAACATCAGGCAATTCGTTCTTTATTCAATGGCAAGTAGGCAACACCGCAACAGGGAACTTTTTACTTTTTGCTTGATAAGTACCGCGCGCAAAATTAATTACACATATCTAACTACCCCTTGCATGAGTGCCTATCCTAACCAAGACATTAATTTTGCACGACTACTTATCATGTTTGATTCTCCTGTTGATCTTCTCATTCTCTCTAATGGCCCGGGAGAAATATCTACATGGGTGCGTCCAGTTGTCAAGAGATTGCGACAAAACTTAACAGAAGCTCGATCGCTGTTGCGGATTTCGGTGATTCTTTCCCCTTGTACTCATTCTATGGGGGCGGAAACGGAAGTAGTTAGGAAATATCCAGAGGTCGATCGAGTCCAGTCGCCAGAAAACTTCTTTAATTTTCTTTTCTGGGGAAAAACCGCCGATAATTGGGATTGGCACCCCAAGGGCATCGTTTTATTTTTAGGGGGCGATCAATTTTTTGCCCTCACCATCGGTAAACGTTTGGGTTATCGCACCGTTATCTATGCGGAATGGGAAGCGCGTTGGTATCGGGGGATCGATCGCTTTGCCGTGATGAATACAAGTGTATTAAATAATATTCCACAACAATATCAGCATAAATTTACCGTTATCGGCGATTTAATGGTGGATTTGCCCACTGCTATCACCCCTGATGACGCTACCTTAATTGCACTCCTCCCCGGTTCCAAACCCTCGAAATTAGCTCAGGGTGTACCCCTAACCTTAGCCATTGCCGAAAAGATACACGCACACAATCCCCAGACTAAATTCTTAATTCCCGTTGCTCCTACCATAAATTTAGCTTATTTGGCGAAATTTGCCGATCCTAGCTATAATCCGATGATTAATAAAACTGGTTGGAGTGCTGCCAAATTAAAAAACGGTGAAAAACCCTATCTAGAAACAGCTAAGGGTGTAAAAGTTGACCTAATTACCGCTTTTCCCGCCCATAACCAGCTTTCTCGCTGTCATTTAGCTTTAACGACGGTGGGTGCTAATACGGCTGAATTAGGGGCGCTGGCAATCCCGATGATTATTTTACTACCGACTCAGCAACTCGACGCGATGAGAACTTGGGACGGTTTACCCGGTTTATTAGCCCAACTGCCGGGGGTGGGTTCTTTATTTGCTAAGATAATTAATCTCTATATATTGCGAAAAAAGCGTTTATATGCCTGGCCAAATATTTGGGCTGGTGCCGAAATTGTTCCGGAATTATTGGGGGAATTACAACCAGAAGAAGTGGCAAATATGGCTATATCTTGGTTAGAAAATCCCGAACAATTAGAGGCTATCCGGCAAAAATTGCGGGCAGTGCGCGGACAAGCCGGAGCAGTGGATAAGTTAGTATCTATTATTGCTGAACAACTGTCTAGTTTCTAATCAATTAGAGAATTAAGCTTGTTGGTAGAGAGGATCAATTTCGATTAATTTATTAACAGTTTGATAAAATTCCTGCTGATAAAATTCCCGTTGATTGCTGTCGAGAGCATTAATTAATTGTTCTTGACAGTAGCGACGATATTCCATTAAACTAATTTTTTCCATAGCTATAATAGCATCTTTGATCTGTTCTTCTGGCTGCAAAATTTCCTGACTGGTATGTTCATTTAAGTGAAATAAAGAATTAAAATCACGGTTTTTGTCTGTGGTTATCATCAATAAATGATTCTGTAAAGCTGACATCAAATCTCTTGGTTTAGTAATTTGGGGTTCTAACTCTAGAATTACTTGCCATAACCAACGATAATCAGGCAGATTAAAAATTAAATCTTTTTCATCCAAAGATTCTAAAATTATTTCCCGATATTCAGGATAATGGAGATAGATTAATAATAATAACCATTCGGCTTTTTCCGAGCTATTTTTTTCGGATTTATCTAAAATATTTTTCCTCTTGATTGCCAGAGATTTTCCTTGAGGTTTATTAACCTGCTTTGAGAGATTTTTTAAAATATAAGGCAAACGAGTGGCATCTTTTTGAGCCAAAATTTCAGCACAATAATCTAGATAAAAAGTGCGTTGATTGCTATCGATTAACTTTTGCAATAAACTCACCATACTATTGGCTACTTGTTGAAAATGTAGTCCCTGTTTTAAATCTTTATTAACCAACATCTGCGAGATTTGCCAATCAATCCAAAAAGGAGATTTTTCGATTAGTTCTCGATAACTATTCACCCCGTCAGCACGAGATTTAAGAAATTCATCGGCATCTTTCCCGTCAGGAAGATTGAGGATTTTTAGGTTAACTTGTCCTGAATAAACTAGGGAGTTAATTTCCTCGATCGCCCTTTTTGTCGCTTTAATTCCCGCTTGATCGGCATCAAAATTAAAGATTATTTGTTTACTTTCACTGTAGCGCAAAAGTAATTTAATTTGCTCTTGACTTAAGGCTGTTCCTAAACAGGCAACCACATTAGTAATACCGGCAGCATGGAGAGCGATCGCATCAAAATAACCCTCGACAACTATCGCTAAATCTTGCTGAATAATTGCCTGTTTAGCTCGATCAAGAGCAAAGAGAGTTTTTCCCTTTTCAAATAGAGGAGTATCGGGAGAATTTAGATACTTTGGCTGCTCATTACCTAAAGTGCGACTACCAAAAGCGATCGCTCGTCCTTGACTATCAAAAATAGGAATCATTAAACGATCTCGAAATTGATCGTAATAACCACTACCATTTTGACGCGCTTTAATTAATCCCGCTTGTTCCACTAAAGCCACAGGATAGCGCTTTTGTTCCACTAAATAACGATAGAGAGTTTCCCAACCTTCCGGAGAATATCCCAGTTGAAAATTAGCGATAGTTTCCGCGGTTAGTTGTCGTTGTACTTTGAGATAATCTAACGCTTTTTCCCCTTGAGGTTGACTAAGGGCGTGTTGATAAAAACTCACCGCCACGGCCATTATTTCGTATAATTGTTCCTTGAGGGATAATTTCTGTTCTAATTCCTGACGCTGTTCTACTGCTAGAGTTTTAATCGGGATTTGATATCTTCTAGCGAGATCGAAAACCACTTCACTAAAAGATTGTTTTCCCACTTCCATAAGAAATTTAATCCCGTTTCCCCCTGCACCACAGCCAAAACAGTAATACATTTGTTTGGCAGGACTAACCGTAAAACTGGGGGATTTTTCCTCGTGAAAAGGACATAAACCGACGTATTCCCGTCCCCTTTTTTTGAGGACGACTCTCTCGGAAATTAAATCCACAATATCAATTCTTTGTTTAACTTCTTCGATCGTATCCGGATGTAGTCGCGGTGTATCCATAATCAGTTATCAGTAATCAGTCTATACCTAGCACCCCCACTAAGGCCCTTTTTGACTCCTGGAAATTCGCACCCATAAGTAATAAGAAAGGACTTGACTTTGGCGGCGGCTTGTGCTATGCTTTTCTCATAATGGAAATCCGTGCAATTTTTTTTGATTTCAAATATTCCCATTATGAATAAAATCTTTTAAAAATATTATCTCAAAATCTCCCGACAAAAGCCAGCAAAATTTCGCCCATAATTGTTAAGTTTTGTTAAAAAGAAATGCAGAGACCAGCAGGGAAAGAAATGGTCACTGAGGGAGCATCTCATTTATGCAAGCGAGTAATTATTATACTTGTCCCTAAAACTGGTTTCTAGCAAGACTTTCAAAATAGCTTGACATAAAACCTGATTTAGGGGTTACAAAGGTGAGATGCTCCCGTCACTGATTACTGATTACTGATTACTGATCACTGATTACTGATTACCGATCACTGATCACTGATCACTGAAAAACTTCCCCACTGCGATGGCTGCATTTTGTCCTCCGAAACCGAAACTAAGACAGAGACAATTGTGCAGGGAAAAATTAACAGCCGATCTAGTTAAATTTAACTGAAAAGGCGACTCGCGCACACCGACACAGGGGGGAATTAGCTGATTTTTCAGGGCCATTAAACAAAAAGCCACGCCTAATGCCCCCGAAGCACCTAAAGTGTGTCCTGTTGCCCCTTTTGTCGAGCTTACAGCCACTTGCGAGCCAAAAATGCTGGCGATCAGGTTTGCCTCCCGTTCATCGTTTAAACGCGTGCTAGTGCCGTGGGCGTGAATGTAATTAATTTCATCTTTTCTTAATTGACTTCTGTGCAAACATAGTTCTATGGCTTTGGTAGCACTACGATTATTCACCGCCGGGGCGCTGACATGATCGGCATCGCAGGTAAAACCATAGCCCAAAATTTGCCCGTAGATGGGGGCATTTCTGCTTAAAGCCAGTTCTTCGGATTCAAGGACTAAAATCGCCCCAGCTTCGCCCAAAACCAAGCCCTCCCTAGCTCTATCAAAAGGATAACAGCCCGTTTTCGCCAAAGCTCCAATCTGTTCAAATCCCACCAAAGTTAAGGGAGTGATCGGGGTTTCGAGCGCCCCGGCTAAAACTCGATCGCATTCTCCCATAGTAATTAATTCTACAGCCTGTGCGAGCGACCAGATGCCCGTGGCACAGGCCGCCATGGGTGCTAAGACTGGGGCGCCGGTTTCTATCAATCTAGCGGTCAATACCGAGGCGCGATCGGGTAAACTATCTAACCAGTTTTCTACTATTCCCGTCGCTGCCATCTGTTCCCATAAACCCTGACAACCGCGACTAGAACCGATAGTGACACCACAATCCTTTAAGGGAGGGGTTAATTGAGCGTCTTCAAGGGCAGCAATCAGGGCAATTTTGGTTAAATCCTCTAAAAATGCCGGTTTGTGACCGATTAAACCCAAGGGTAAAGCGGGTAAATCAGAAAAGGGTTGTTGCCTAGTTATACCAGTTTTGCCCTCTAGTAATCTTTGCCAACTCTGACTTAAATTTCCCAGAGAACTGATCAACCCAATTCCCGTCACCACAACATTCATTTATCAGTTATCAGTTATCAGTTATCAGGTATCAGTTATCAGTTATCAGGTATCAGGTATCAGGTATCAGTTATCAGTTATCGGAATATTAAATGATTGGGTAGGTGACGGCGAACATTAAATTATTGTCGCCCGGTCCCACCCTAACCGATCGCTATTTTTTCAGATTTTCCGCACCGGAAATAACTTTAGCCGAGTCAATTTTATCCCCTTGTTTGATCGTATCGATCACTTCCATTCCCTCAGTTACATAACCAAAAACGGCATAATCACCATCGAGGAAATTGATATCCGACAGGGCAAAATAAAATTGAGAAGAAGCGGAATTAGGTTGTTGAGAACGGGCCATTGCGATTGCACCGCGTTTATGGGGTAAAGCGACGATGGGAGTGCGCGCCGTGGCCTGTTGACCGATTGATTTCCCATAAATCGGCTCTTTTTCGTCTTTAAGGAGAATTTCCAGGGGAACATAACGGGATTGCTTGGTTTCTGGATCAACAAAACCACCAGTTCCGCGACCTTGGGGATCACCACCTTGGGCGACAAAAGGCTGCGGTTCCTTAACCACGCGATGGAAAGTTAAACCATTATAAAAACCTCTCCCCACCAGATCCACAAAGTTACCGGCAGTAATTGGGGCTGCATTGCCATCAATTTCGATCGTTACCGGTTTACCTTTGATGATCATCTCGACGACAGCAGTTCCATCTAAGCGGGGTTTGTAATTATCCATGTTGACACTGCCCGAACTGGCAGGTTGAGAGGTTTGGGTGATACTAGAATTATCGGGGGTGGAATTAGCTTCCGGGGAAGAACAGCCGAAAAGTGTCGTCGTTGTGATTAAAAAAACACAAACTAGAGACAGCCAGCAAGATTTTCTTATCTTCATCATTTTATAGCCAAAAAGAGCGAAAAAAGGCCTACAATCCCTCTAGAGGAATTTCCAGAAAACGAGCGAGTTGCGCTCCTTGATTTTCCAATTCCGAGAGGGACATAGGATCGCCGACGCGAGTTAAAGGGATATCGCGACGCTGTTTAATCCGCAGGAATAGTTCCCGTTTCGGGTTGAGTCCTTCTCGCACTTCGGCCCGCACAGCTTGCACATCTTCGAGAGGCCAATCGAGATCAATGCGACGATTTTTGCCAGGGTAGCCCCAACGAAAGATTTTAACTTTGCCGGTTTCCTTGTTAAACTCGTTGTAACCACCTCCGACATTCCAGAGGAGAGATAACCAGAGATAGATGGCTAAAAGAGTCCCCGCAGTACCGTAAAAGAGGAGGGCGACTCCTTGGGGAATAAATTGTAAGGAACTGGTATCGCTAACGAGAAGTAGATTGACCTTCAAATAACTGGAAAGACCGGCGAGGAGAAACCCTAGACCGCCAATAGAGATGATTACAGCCCAAAAATAGTTACTAGGGCGACGGGAACCCACTACTTCTTGCCGTAGGATCAGGCTATCTTTACTTGTTGTTTGCGCTTTCATCGAAAATTTGGGTCTGAAACCCCGTCGTTCTACGACGGCTTTACTGTTAAATATTAGCACATTTACGAAATATATGCTAAAATGTGAGACATGGAAAAAGCCTATTGGTT
>VYLN01000057.1_pt1 | contig 27545 bp, 19 predicted proteins | sample 5109471 | NCBI WGS metagenome assembly VYLN01 (sample SAMN12291806, study PRJNA351875) | freshwater metagenome | isolation source: freshwater lake | place: USA: Michigan, Lee Lake | collected 2013-08-06 | reverse complement strand
GGCGGGGTGATGGGGCTGGCGTTTGTGTTTTACCGACGGGTGTTGCCGGCGGTGCGATTTTCGCCCAGTGATACGGACCTCGCGCTGCGACTGGAGAAGAGCGAACTGGGGAAGCAGCGCGGGTGGCAGGGGCTCTTGGCGAGCGGGATTGAACTCGCGAAGAGTGGCGTGAGTGGGCCGAATGCGAATGCTCAAGGCGCGAGTGGTGCGCCGCATGATGCGAGGCTCGCGCAAGCGGCGAGTGAACTGGCGCGCGAGCGGTTTGCTGCGAACCCCAAAGGTATTTTGAGCGTGCTGGATACAGGCACGTTGCGGCGAGCGTTCGCTGGGTTGGTGCTCGCGGGCGGCGCGGTTGCTGCGGTGAGTTTGGCGAGTCCGGGGTTGTTTCGCGTGGGCAGCTTGCGTGTGCTCACACCTTGGACGGATACGCAGTGGCCCAAGCGCACGGGTGTTGTCGCAGCGGGAACGCCTGCGGCGCATCCGCTGGGGACGGCGTTGCCACTGCGAGCGATTTTGCTGCGAAGCCCCAAGCCGGTGAATGAGACGAACATCACGCTGAGTTATCGCGTGAGTGTGGACGGTGCAAATGGATCCACGTCGGGCACACAGCGGGCGCTGCTGACGCCGCAAGGGCGGAAGTTGGCGCATGATCCGGGATTAGGCGCGCCGATGATGGAAGGAGAATTGTTTGAGCGATTGCTGGACACGCAGGGGCTTGTTCCGGCGGGCACGCAGCAGGCGACGCTGGAATACTGGTTTGAAACCAGCGATGACACGACGCAGCCTGTGCGCGTGACGCTGGTAGAGCCACCGGCGATTGTCGCAACGAAGGTGAACGTGACGCCTCCTGCGTATTTGGCGTACTTGTCACAGCTTGGGGCGGCAACGCCGAATGTGCTTGCGGGAGATGTTGAAGCGGGGAATGGGCTGGATCAGCGGGCTTTGGTTGGACCTGTGCTGGCGGGTTCGCGCGTGCGGATGGTGATTGGGATGAGCAAGGATGTGGTGGTGCCGGATCGCGCCAGCGCGGATTGGATGAAGGCGGTTTTGCCTGGCTTGCCAAGTGATGCACAAGCGGAGATGACGGCTCGCGAGTGGACGGTGACGTTTACGGCGAATGAGTCGGTGCGGATTGTGCCAAAGCCGATTGATGCTGCGGGAATTGGGCCGCGGGAAGATGCGACGTATCGCGTGGATGTCGTTGCAGACAGGCCGCCAGTTGCCGCGGTGATTGGGCCCGCGCAGGATGAGACGGTTTTAACAACGGCGGTGATTGAAGCAATTGGCGAGGGGCGCGATGACATTGCGTTGGCGAGTGTGGTGCTGCGGACGCAGCTTGCGAAGGCTGACCCGGGGAGTGTGGGGGCTGCGCCAGAGCCAGTGGGTGAGCCGAAGGTGATTGCGGAAGGCAAGACTGACGCGAACGCGGAGAGCGCGCGGGCGGTGCGGGCGAGCACGATGTTGGACTTGGCGACGTTGAACCCAGCAGCCGGTGATGAAGTATGGCTGACTGCGTTTGTGCGAGATGCCATCACGGCGTATAACGGCGAGCATGCGTTGGACGCGGGTGAGCCGGTTGCTGCTGCACAAAGTGGTAGCGTGCAAGGTGGCGTGGTTTCGCCGGTTCGGCGGCTGCGGTTTATTTCTCCCAGTGAACTCGTGGAGCAGTTGCGGCAAGAGCTGACGGGGCTACGCGATGCGACGCAGCGGCTGGATAGTGAGCAGAGTGACCTGCGCGAGCAGTTGCCGCAGACGACGGCGAATGGTGATGCGGCGAGGAATGCGTCGAAGCAGCAAGCGGGCAAGCAGGCGGGCGTGGAGCAACGGCTGAAGCCACTGACGAGTGCGCTGACGAAGCTGCAGGAGCGCGCAGAGCGCAATCGGCTGGATGATGCGGCGTTTAATCAGTTGCTCAAGGATGCAAGTGACGCGGCTGAGCAAGCGGCGAAGGCTGCGGAGCAAGCGAAGGGCGCGCTGGAGGGGCTCGCGCAGCAGCGTGAACAAGAGCAGCGCGAGCAGAGCAGTGCGGCGGCGGAGCAGGCGCAGCAGAAGGTGAGCGAGGAACTGGGGAACCTGCTGCAGATGCTCAGTGAAGGCCAGGATGATTGGGCGGCGAGGCGATCAATTGAACTATTGTTGACCGAGCAGCGGCAACTGCGGGCGCAGACGGCGGCGGCAGGCGAGAAGACGCAGGGGCAGAGCGCGGCGGAACTTTCGCAGAAACAGCGAGAGGATTTGGAACGCATTGCGAGGCGGCAGCGCGAGATGGCGCAGCGAACGGACGCGGCAATCGAACAGCTTGATCAGCGGGCGAAGCAGCTCGAGGAGACCAGTCCGGCGCAGGCGCAGGCGATGAAGCAGGCGGCGCAGAAGGCACGGCAGCAGCAAGCCAGCGAGAAGCAACGCCAGGCGGCACAGCAAGCACAGCAGAATCAGACGGGTGAAGCACAGGAAAGCCAGCAGGCGGCAGAGCAAGCACTGGAAGAGGTGTTGCAAGCGTTGGAAGAGACGCAGAAGGCGCGCGATGAGCAGCTTCGGCGGACGCTGGCGGATCTTTTGCAGTCATTGGATCAACTGATCGCGCGGCAGCAGGTGGAAATTGGTCGCGTCAGCAAAGCGCTGGCGGGCGAGAACGTCGCGAATCTGGATTCAGCGATGGTGCAGTTGCACCAGAACACGCTGGCAGTGCTGGCGAAGGTGAAACGCGAGGCACAGACGGCGGACAAGTTGATTGGATACATCGAAAGTGCCACTGATGCACAGGCGAGTGCGGTGGTGAGTCTGCGCGATGATCCGGCGGACTTTGCAGCGGCGGAACAGACTGAACGTGCGGCGCTGGCGCGACTGAAGGAAGCTCGCGAAGAAGCGGCGAAGATGGATCAGCAAGCGCAGGATCGCGATCAGGATCGAACGCGGCGCGAATTGAGCAAGGCGTATGCGGAGGCGCTTGAACAGCAGGCGCAGCTGAGTGCGGAGACCAAGCCGCTGGTGGGCGTGGAGCTTGATCGGCGGACGCGCAGCCAGTTGCGGCAACTTGGTGACAAGCAGCAGCAGTTGCGGCAGCAGCTCGCGGAGATCAGGTCGCGCACCGAAGAACTTGGTGATGCGAAGGTCTTTGACTTTGCGCACAAGCGGCTGGATGAAGCGATGGCGAGAGCGGCGGCGGCGATGAGTGAAGGCCGCAATACGAAGGCGATTTCACGCGATCAGTTGGCGGCGCAGTCGGTGCTGCAGAGCATGGTCGAGGCTCTCAAGCAAGCGCAGGATAATCAGGATGGGCTTTCGGAAGGGCAGCAAGGCGCGGGCGGCGGCAGTGGCGGCGGGCAGCCGCAACCGGCGGTGCCTCCAGCGGCGGAATTGATGTTGCTGCGAGGCATGCAAGCTGAAACGCTGGCGAGGACGAAATCGCTCAGTGAAGAAGGCGCGGACGTTGAAGCGGGCGAGCTTGATGCGGTGTCGCAGTTGCAGGCGGATATTGTGGAGCAGAGCGAGGAGCTGATCAAGCGGCTGCAAGGCGGCGTGGAGCCCGAAGGCATGCCGGAAGTTGGACCAGCGGGTGAGCCGGGTGAAGAACCGGCAAAGCCTGCGGATGAAGAGACGAAGAAGAAAGAAGATGGAGGCGGCAAATGAAGTCGGTCGCTTCGAGCAGATTGCGGGTTGTGATTGCGATGATGATCGCGGGTGGCTGCGCGGCGGTGGCGATGGCCGATGGTGCGGGACAGGCGGGAGCGAGTGGGCCTGTGAATGCCACGAAGGTACCGCCGGCGCGAGAGCCGACGTTGGATGAGTTATTGGGGTTGAGCAAGCCGGCGGAGAAGAAGGGTGACGAGAAAAGTGACGGGGAGGGCACGCCTAGCACCAACACCGACCCGACGCAATCGCAGCTTGATCGTGACTTGAAAGTTGCGCCGGTGAATGACGATTTTCTATCGGCGGTTGCGTTGATGCGCGAGAGCGCGGATCGGCTGGGCAAGGCGAAGGACCCGGGGCTGCAAACCCAGCGCGTGCAAGATGAGATTTTGAAGAAGCTGGACAAGTTGATCGAAGATGCGAAGCAGAAGAGCCAGCAGAAAAAGCAGCAGCAGCAAAGCCAGCAAGATCAGCAGCAACAACAACAGCAGCAACAGCAACAGAGCAGTCAATCTCAGCAGCAACAACAGCAGCAAGCGGGCAACAACGCGCAAGGCGGCAACCAACCCAAGCGTGATGGCCAGCGTCGGCAGCAAGCCGCGGGCAACATGGCGGAATGGGGCAACCTGCCCACGCGCGTGCGCGATGCGCTGATGCAGGGAAGCAGCGATAGTTTCAGCGCGACGTATGAGCGATTGACGGAGGAGTATTACAAGCGGCTGGCGCAGCCGAGCGGCGCGGTGCCGGATAGCTCCCCCACTGCTTTGCCGAGTACTGCACCGGGCACTGGTGCTGCACCTGCGAGCAAGAGCGGAGGTTCGCAATGACGCCAGCGGTGTTTGCACTCGCGATGATGTTGCAGCAGGATGCTGGGTTGCGGGGTGCGCAGCTTGATGAAGCTGACTCTTCAATTGAAGCTGGACTGGTTGACGCTGCACTGGTTGAACCAACTCGCAATGGATTCGATGGATTTCGTTCGCAGCCTTTGATCGTTGTAAATGGCGCGATGATGCAGCAAGCTGAGCGGACGGTGGCTGATGAGGCGCTGGGCAACGCGCGCAGCGCGCAGAACAATCCGATGGCGAATGAGATGACGGCGGCGCTTGATCGCAGCGTCACACGCGGATTGGCGGCGCTGGCGGCAAAGCAAAATCCGGATGGAAGCTGGGGAGAAATTCAGTTCGGGCGTTCGGTCGCGGTGACGGCGCTGGCGTGCTTGGCGCTGATGGCCGACGGCAACACGCCCGGACGCGGCGTGTATGGCGAGCAGGTGAGCAAAGGTCTCGAGTATGTGCTCCGCAACACGACCGAGAGCGGACTGGTCGCCACCGATAGCGCGAATAGCCCGATGTATGGCCACGGCTTTGCGACGTTGTTTCTGGGCGAGGTGTATGGCATGACGCAGGGCGGGGGCGATACCGACTTGGCCGATCGCACGCATCGCGCGCTAGTGAAAGCCGTGCGACTGATTGAGACGAGTCAGAATCGCGAAGGCGGCTGGCGCTACAACCCCGTGCCGTTTGATGCGGATACGAGCGTGACGATTTGTCAGATCATGGCGTTGCGCAGTGCGCGCAATGCGGGGCTTGAGGTGAGCAAGGACGTGGTTGACAAGGCTGTGGAGTACGTGCGAAGTTGTCAGAACGTTGACGGCGGGTTCCGATATCAATTCAGCATGGGTCCGAGTTCATGGCCACGCAGTGCGGCGGGCATTGCGAGTTTGCAATACGCGGGGATTTACGAAGACCGCGCCATCGACGCGGGCATCGGATATGTTGTTGGATCCGCCATGCCTGGCGCGAACATGGGTGAGAGCCAGATTCACTACTTTTACGGGCATTACTACGCGGTGCAGGCGATGTTCTTGCAAGGCGGCCGGCCTTGGGAACGCTGGTGGCCGGCGATTCGATCCGAGCTTCTTGGTCGGCAACGGGCGGATGGAAGTTGGAACGATGACAGCGCGGGCGATGATTACGGGACTGCGATGGCATTGATAGTTCTGCAAATGCCCAAGCGATATCTGCCGATCTTTCAGAAGTAATGGCAGAAGTGATGGCAAAGGTGATGGCAGAAGTTGTTCGTGGTCTGGTTTGACTGAATTCTGCTACGGAGCGTGCATGCGACATTCGTTTCTCTCCATGCTGGCGGTGCTGCTGGTTGCGGCCAGTGGCCGAGCTTCTCTCGCGGCAGATGAAACAACTACTGGAGCTGCAAGTGGTGGCAAGTTTGATTTGCTGCGAGCGGACCTTTCGCGCACGCGCGTAACGCTGCGGTCGCTGAGTAGCACGGAACTTGTCGCGCGCGATGCGAAGGGTGCGCTGGTCAAGGTATCGCTGAGCGATGTGCTGGCGATTATGCCGATTGAACAAGCGGTGAGTGTGCAGGTTGAGCAACTGGGCGCGGTGCGAGAGGGGCGTGAGCGGTCGGATGCAGGATGGGCGATTTTGACGGATGATCAGACGATCCCCGGCGCAATCGACAGCGGCGCGGCGAAGGCGGAGTCGCTGGGTTGGAAATCGCCGCGATGGGGATCGCTGGTCTTCTCGCTTGAAGATGTTCGCATGTTGCGATTTGTGGATGCTGAGCAGGCGGCGTCGGTGCGCGCGTTGCGAGACGACATCGTGCTGCTGACCAACGGCGACAAGCTGGTTGGGTTTGTTTCGCTGCAAGCGGGTGCGACGGTGGGCGTGGAAACGCAGCCTGGAAAAGTCGCGAAAGTACCCTTGTCGCGCATCGCGGCGATTGCGTTTGCGAACCCGGCTAAGGCCCGCGACGGCGCGTGGATCTGGCTTGCAGATGGCACGGCGGTGCGCGTGGATGCAATCGCCGTCAGCGAATCTCGCGACGTTGCGCTGATGCTGACTTCGGCGAGTACAAACACCGATGCAGGCTCGCAAGCAGGCACGCGGGCCGCGGTTTCGCTGCCGCTTGAGCAACTTTTGGCGTATACGCCTGCGCATGATCGCGTGGTTGGACTCGCGAGTTTGGCGGCGCCCCGCCATCAGCCTTGGCCCACGCGGCGATGGACCGCAGCACCGGTGATTGCGCCGGCGGATCAATCACCTTTGGGCGCGAGCCAGATCGAATTGCCTGGTCCGATGTCGGCGACGTGGGAGTTGCCTGCAAATGTCAAGCGATTTGCGGCGGATGTCGAGTTGCCCGATAGCTGCCGCGTGTGGGGCGATTGCACGCTCATCATGACAGTTGATGGCAAAGAGCTGGCGCGAGTGCGACTGACGCCGCAAGCGCCCACGAGTGTGCTCGCGGCAGATTTGCCAGCGGATGCCAAGCAACTCACGCTTTCGCTTGATCCTGGTAATCAAGGCAGCGTGGAGGATCGCGTGGTGCTCAAGCGGGCGATACTGCGGAAGTAATCAGCGATAATCAGCGTTTGCGATAGAAGCGCCAGAAGAGCAGACGCGGAGCAAAGCCGCCACGGTGCCAATCGAGCGGCAGTTTGTCACGTGCATACGCACGGCCGCATTCGGGACAGGCACCGAAGGAGTCGCAGCCGTGCAGGTCGTAGCCGCACTTGGGGCAGATGAGATAGTCCATGTGCTGCACCATGCGGCGAACGTGCGCGTAGTAAAAGCGCAGCGCGATCCAGACGATGAAGGCTGGAAGCCAGCCACATGCGAGCAACGTAGCGAACTGAGGCGTGATGGGCGCTGTGAGAACTGCGATAACAACCGACGTTGCCCACGCTGCTATGCAGGCGAAAATGCCCAGGCGAAACAACGAGATGACGCGGCGCGGAAACATGACAACGCCGCGAGTGTATTGCATCGCGGCGTTGCATTGTGAAATTTGATTGGTGCCAAACCTCGGAAAGCGTCGGGAACTAGCTTAACGCCGCGGCGAGTTCGCTGGCGTTTGCTTTGACCTGTGCGCGAAGTTCGTTCACTTTGTCGCTGCTGAGTTTCAGGAAGTCGAGCACGTCGGCCTCGATGTTGGTGCTGATGAGATCGCCGCGGAAACCAAGGCCGCTATCGGCTGCGAGGCGGTCCGCGACGTAGACGAGTGCGGGCAGCGTGCGGCTGTCGGCAGCGGCTTCAAGCGGGCGATGGTGGAAGCCCGTTATGAACTCGAAGCTCTTGGGGAACTTCCAACGTTCGCACAGGCCTGCGCCGAAGTCTTGGTGATCGGCTCCGAAAACGGTGCGCTCGGCGAGAATCATGTCAGAAACTGGAACGCCTTTGCCATCGCACGCGGTTTGACGCATGACTTCTTGCAGTTTGTTGCGGTCGTATTGCATTTCAACCATCAAGCCGATGTCGTGGATGAGGCCGCCCAGGAAGGCTTCGTCTTGCAAGCCCAGTTTGAGCGATCCAGCGATCATCTTGGCAGTCGCAGCAGTGATGTTGCTGTGAGCCCAAAGTTCGCGGCCACTGAATGACGGGCCGATGTCGCCGCCACGGAACAGCTTGGCCATGCTCGCGGCGATGGCGATGTTCTTGACGGCGTTGAGGCCCAGCATGACGATGGCACGATTGATGCTGCCGACTTGTCCCGGCAGGCCATAGAAGGATGAGTTGACGACTTTGAGAATGCGCGTGCAGAGCGCGGGGTCGGTGCTAATTACCTTATGAAGGTCTTGCGCGGTACTCTTGGGGCTCTCGACGAGCTCGACGACCTTGACGGTCACTTCGGGCAATGTCGCGATGTGACTGATCTCGCGCAAGGCGTTGGAAACTACTTGTTCGCGTTCGTGTGTGATGACGCTCATCGCTGTGCTCCGGTCAACGGCTAACTCTGTGGACGTGATTACTGATCGAAATCATCGGACCAACAAACCAGCTACTTGACCGCCGCGACCAGAATATCAGATGCGAACAGAGTCCGAAGAAAGTGAACAACAGAGCACTATTTCTGCACAACGAAGTTTGGCTTGAGTAGTTTACGGGCGGCAACCCGCACACGAGTAGGAATGCGTACGGGTCCGGATACATAACGTCCGGCGTAGGATTCTCGCATGACAACTTCATGGATCATCTTGTGTCCAGGCCAAGGCGCTCAGGCGGTAGGCATGGGCAAGAACTGGTTCGATTATGCCAACCCGGCGGCACAAACGGCAGCGCGCGAGGTCTTTGCGAGTGCCGACAAGCAACTGGGCTCGCGGCTGGGTGTCACGCTCAGCGAGCTTTGTTTCAACGGGCCTGCCGAGCGACTGAATCAAACCGACGCGAGCCAGCCGGCGATTTACACCGTCAGCATGGCATGCTGGGCGGGTTGGCTGGCATCGCAGAACGTCACGCAGAGCGACGCAGTTGCGAGTGTGAAAGCCGCACTTGGCTTGTCACTGGGTGAATACACCGCACTCGCGCTCGCTGGTGCCTTCTCGTTTGAAGATGGCCTCGAACTCGTCACGCTTCGCGGCAGAGCAATGCAAGATGCCGCCGACAGTCCTGCCGCCCGCGCGGGCGGTGGCGGCGGCATGCTCGCGCTGATTGGCGCAACCGACGAGCAGGCCGCTGAGATTTGCGACAAAGCTCGCGAGAAAGACGTGCTGGTGTGCGCGAACTACAACGCGCCCGGACAAGTTGTTCTCAGTGGGCACAAAGTCGCGTGTGAACGAGCCGCGAAAGTTGCGGAAACGATGAGCCTGCGCAGCAGCATGCTGCAAGTTGCTGGCGCGTTCCACTCGCCTCTGATGGCGCCAGCCGCTGAGCAGTTGGGCACCGCCCTCGCAAAGACGCCCATCAAGCCGCCGCGCAGCACGGTCATCGCGAACGTCACAGCACGGCCCTATGGCAACGGCACGAGTGTGAACGAGAGCGAGATCCGCCAGCGCCTCGCCGAGCAACTGACCAGCAGCGTGCGCTGGAGCCAAAGCTGCCAGTGGATGGCCGGCAACGTGCAAGGCGAGGTCTATGAACTCTCGCCCGGCAAAACGCTCATGGGCCTGATGCGGCGGATTGATAAAGCCGTGAAAGTGAACGGATTGGATGGGTGAGGGGGCGGTGAGCTGTGAGCTGTGAGCTGTGAGCTGTGAGCTGTGAGCTGTGAGCTGAGTCTACAAGCAAAAACGCCCCCGCAATCCTTGCGAGGGCGTTCTGTTTAACTGTCCGACCTACCAGTCGCCCCTTCGGTACTTCGGTACTTTCCCATCAGTTACACGGCCCACCCGCCAGCACCGTGAAGAAATCAATCACATCTGCATCTTCAGGGAAGACTGCGTTGTTGTTGAAGTCGATATCGCAGCCGTTGATCGCCGTGTACGGGCAATCAGCGCCAGCAAGCACGTTGAAGAAGTCGATCACATCAGCATCTTCTGGGTACACACTGTTGCGATTGAAGTCGATGCTGTCACATGGACAACCCATGCTGCCGCAGAAGATGGGGAAAGCCGCAACGCTGCTGTACGCCACGCCGCCGGGCGCGACGGGGTCCGTGATCATCCACTGCATGTAGATCGTTTCGCCCGGTTGGAACATATCGATCGAAATCGACATTTTCTCCGTCGAAGCGCCCGCTCCCGAAACAACCTTGGGCGTGTACAAGTATTCAGGCGTAATCACGCCGCCCACAGGCATATTGCGTGAGTACATCAGTCGCGCCGTCGCACCAATACGAGCCTGGCCCAAGCCCACCCGGCACTCCGTGATGTTGATCATCGCCGGGCTCGCCGCGATGATTTGCGGCACCACGCCGCCCGTGCCCGCAACGCCGCCGCCAATGACAACCGGCTGCTGCTCCGACCGCTCAGTGAAAAGCAAAGGCTTGTCGAACGGGAACGTACCCGCCTGCACGCGCGGGTCAAGCAAGCCGTTGGCCATGAAATCAACCATCGGCCCGATCATGTTCTGCGGCACCTGCGTGAACTGCATGATGGTGTCGAGATTGTCTTGGAACATGGGGGGCGCGCTGGGGTCTTGCGTGTAGAAACGCACCACATCGCCCAGCGTCGTGAACATGCCGTTGTGCATGAACGTGGCTTTGAGCTTGCTATTGCGGACAGTCGGCGTCTTGAACTTGCCGTTGTCAAACGGATTGCCCGTGGTCGTCGCAAGGCCCGGGTCTTCAGCAATCGGCCGCAAGCCGATGTTGCGGAAGTCATTCTCCATGAACAGCGGATCGCTGTGACACGTGATGCAACTGCTGGCGACAAACTGCGCGAAACCATCTTGCTGGCGCGGCGTCAAGGCCTGATCGTTGCCCGCAGTAAACGCATCCCAAGGCGTTTGATCGCTGATCAACGTGCGCTGATACGTCGCGATTGCAAACGCAATGCGTGTGGGCGTGATCGTCGAGTCGCCGAACGCCGCTTCGAACAGATCGCCGTAGCTGGGCTTGCTCGCAAGCACCGCCGCGACATCAGCAGGCATTTCGCTCGCCAGGTCAAGCGGCCGAACGTTCGCCAACTTGGTCGTCAAGTCGTTCCAACTCAAGCCCGCGTGCGCCATCTCCACGCCGCTGAGCGGTGGGCCCACGGCTTGGCTTTCAAGAGCTCCGCCTTCAGAAATCACGACGGCGTTGGTCAGCGGATCGCGGAACGTGGAACTCGCACGACCATCCCAGAAAAGATCGCTGTAATAGGCCGCGTTGATGACACCATTGGCTGTACGACCCGTGACCTGCGCCTCAAGCCCGAAGATAGCTGACGGCGAGAACTCGTTGTTGACATCACTCTTGATGATGCCGATGGAACCCAAAATGTCATCGCTGTTGAAAGGAACCGCATCAACACCCGGATTGCGAGCCAATCGCGGATCAGTCCCCGCACGCTCAGGAATGTGACAGGTCGCACACGCAACAACATTGCTCGTCGAGAACTGCTCATCCCAGAAGAGAATCTTGCCCAGCACACGCTTCTGCTCGGTGATGGGGTTCTCCACCGGCACTGGCACAGGCGGCAGCGAGGCATCAGCCTTCGTGCTGACATACATCGTGCCCAGCACGCAAGCGACAGCCACCGGCACGCCAATCGCAAGCCCTGCGATCACTCGCGTTGCGAACGCTTTGCGGCTATTGCCGGCCACCCGCACGACGTTGTCACTATGCATGCACTTCTCCCAAGTCTGTTCGAATTCGTGTCTCATTGTTCGCTCACTGATCACGTGAGGTTGCCGTTCAAGGTACGAGAACTTGAATTGGCCCGAAAACTGGCGAAAGTACTGGGATGTCAGAAATCTGCAAGCAGTCTTCAGTAGTATGCACGATGCTGAAAACTTCGCAAGTAAAATCGTATCGCTTTCACGTTATAACCCGGCTTTGGGAGCCTCTCGCGAGGGGCGAACTCGTTCCGCCGCTCTGATCAGGTTTGGTTGACGGCTGCCCCACCCTCGCCCGTCGCCCCGGCTTGACGGGAATATGCTTGTTATTATCCACAAACCTACACGTGGCTTGGTTGCCTAGCGTGGGAGGCTCGATTTTCTCGGAGATCGCCAGCGCAATGACGTCCGTGCCAGCCAATACGCAAACCACGTACGAAGGCACCAACGGTGCTTCGAGCGCGAGCGCGTCGGTCGCGGCCATCGGTGCGGCTAAGCACGTTGTCGTTACTGGTCTCGCAGGCGTGCCAGTCAAGTGTGAAGTTGTCGAAATAGGCCAGCCCGCTCCCAGTGTTCCTGTGGTGTTTTTGCACGGATTAGTCGGGCTTAACGATCACTGGGAACATGTTGTGCATCGCATTAAGCACCGCGCCCGTGCCGTGCTGGTGCAAACGCCGCTGCTTGATCTCACGGGCGATGACTGCTCGATTCACGGCGCAACCGAACTGACCATTCGCCTGCTCGCGACCTACCTCAAGCAGCCCGCCGTGCTCGTAGGCAACAGCTTCGGCGGCCACATCGCCGCGAAGATGGCAATTGCTCGCCCTGATCTGGTGCGAGGCCTCGTGCTCGCCGGCGCAAGCGGCCTCATCGAAAAGAGCATGGTCAGCGATGTGCAGATTCGCCCCAGCCGCGAATGGCTGCAGCGCAAGATCGGCGAATTGTTCTACGACCAGTCGAAAATGAACCCCGATGATGTGGAACGCGCGTACAAAGAACTGACCGACCGCGACCACGCCCGCGCCATGGTGCGACTCAGCCGAACCGCTCGCAAAAACCATCTGGGCGAAGAACTCCGCCACGTGAAGGCCCCCACGCTCATCATCTGGGGTCGACAGGACATTGTCACGCCACCCGAAGCATGCGATCAGTTTGCGAGCAAAATCGTCAACAACTCCGTAGTCTGGCTCGACAACTGCGGCCACGCCCCGATGATCGAAAAGCCCGACGAATTCGGTGCGGCGATGAACGATTTTCTAAATCGCGTGTGATCCGCGTGTGATTGTCGGTGCCCAATTACTTCATCGCCCTCGCCGCATCACTCACAAACGTGCTGCCCACGCCATCGCGATCCCACGTCCACGCTGGGCCTTTCAGCGCCTCATATTGCGTCCAGAGTTCAAACCAGTAGCTGCGAAACGCATCTTCTCCAAACGGAGCAAAATGCTCGCGTACCTGCTTTGCGAGTTTCGCCGCTGACCCCTTGAAACCCAGCACGTGCTTCCCGTGCCGGGCGCTTTCAGTATCCAGCGGCAGCCGGGCATAACGCCCCAGCAACTGCATGATGTTCGCCGCGGCATACGGCCCCACGCCCGGCAGCTTCACCAAATACTTGAACATCGCATCATCAGGCGTCGCTGGGTCCTCAAGCCACGCCTGGTCCACGCCGCCTTTGCTGGGAGCCAACGTAAACAGCCGAGCAAGTTCGACCAATCGCACATCGCGATAGCCAACCCGGCAACGACTCCGCAGAGTGCCCGGCCGCGTGCGTGCAAGTTGTTTGGGTGTCGGAAACGCGAACGCGCGAGTCGCCGCCGGACCTCTGCCAGCAATCACAACCGCGCTGCCGACGACTTCGCACAATCGGCGATTCATCTGAATCGTGCCGGGCCACTGCACGTTGCAACTCGTGACGGTTTTGACCACGTCTTCAAACAAAGTCGGGCTGCGGAAGATGCGTCCGCGACCGCTGGCCGCAAATCGCGGATCGCGCTGATGAAACTGCGCGATCCGCTGGGCGGATTCGTCCAGCCGCAACATGCGCGAAACTTGGGCTCGGACGACCTCGCGCTGCGACGGCTCAAGCGAATGCGAAATAGTAATCGCGAGTCTGCCCTTCGCCCTCTGCCGAATCGCAACCAGCACCGGATCACTCGTCGCCCCGTCGCGCAGCGAAAGCACCCGCATGAGGGTCTTCGTGCGCGGGTCCCAGACGTTTGGAGCCAGAACAAAGTACCCGTACGAGCACACATCTCTCGCGAGGACAAAGTCTTGCGGCGTCGGAAGTGTCATAACCGGCATGATCGGAAACGTACGGGGAGAAAATAATTACGGACTTCCGCAATACCTCTCAAGTTGCTCCGTTTTCCACCCATCGGGCGATTGGCCGGGCACGGATTCGTGGGTTGCCCAACTTCATCTTTCGCGGAGAATTGCTATGACGACCCCTCTTGATTCCGGTTCGCCTGATTCCCGTTCGCCCCAATCTCGCAGCGCCCGTGCTGGCCGCGTGCTGGTCGCTGGTTTGGCCGTTGGCCTGCCCGTGGTCACCGCCGCACTGCTGGGTGCATCGTACTACAACAACCGCGCCGTCGCGGCTCTGCCGCCGGTGCCCGTGCCTCCCCAAAACCCAATCACCGAGAGCAAGCGCGTGCTGGGCAAAATGCTCTTTTGGGATGAGCAGATGTCCACCAGCAACGTGGTAAGCTGCGGCACCTGCCACAGCCCGGCTCGCGGCGGCAACGACCCGCGCCTTGCTCGCACCAACGGCATCGATGGCATCGCCAACAACGGCGATGACATCTTCGGCTCACCCGGCATCATTCGCAGTGACGCTGACAACGATTTTGAGCGCGACCCTGTCTTCCTGCTCGGGCCGCAAATCACCAATCGCTCCGCCAACAGCAACATCAACTCGGCGTACGCCCCACGCCTCTTCTGGGATGGCCGGGCTGAAGGCCCATTCCTTGACCCGCAAACCGGCGCGACGGTTATTCCTAACGGCGGCGCACTGGAAAACCAAGCCGCTGGCCCACCGCTCGACAATATCGAAATGGCCCACGCCGGCATGGACTGGGCCGCTTTGACGGCCAAACTCGCAACCGTGAAGCCCCTCGCGCTGAGCATCAACGTGCCAGCCGACATGCAAGCTGCCCGGCAAGCCAACCCCAGCTATACCGCTCTGTTCCAAGCTGCGTTCGGCGATTCGCAAATCACCGCGTCGCGCATTGCGATGGCGATTGCGACCTACCAGCGCACGCTCATCAGCGACCAGTCGCCGTTTGACTCCTTCCGCGCTGGCCAAACCAACGCGCTCACCCCCCAGCAACAAGCCGGATTCAACGACTTCCAGCAGCGCCAGTGCGCTGCCTGCCACAGCCCCGCTCAGGACCTGATGACAGACTTCACCTTCCGCAACATCGGCCTGCGTCCAATTGCTGAAGATAGCGGCCGGCAAGCCATCACGGGCAACATCGCCGATCGCGGCAAGTTCAAGGTGCCCTCGCTGCGAAACGTCGCGCTCAAGACCACGTTCATGCACAATGGCCAGTTCCAAAACCTCAATCAGGTACTCGCGTTCTACGCTCGCGCAGGTGGAGCTCCGGTGCAGCAAGTGGACAATCGCGATCCGCTCATGAACCAAGTTGTGCCGCTGCCGCCGCAAGCTTCGCAAAACATCGTGGCGTTCTTGTCGTCACTCACTGACCCGCGCGTGCAGAACCAGACCTTCCCCTTCGACCGGCCTCTGCTCTTTGCTGATCGTCCTGCGGATCGCAGCGTTGTCTTGGGCGGCGGCGTCGCTGGCAGCGGCGGCGTGGTGCCGCAAGTGCTGGTGCAGGCCCCCACCATGATCGGCAACAGCGAGTATCGCATTGGATTGACCAACGCGCTGGGCGGAGCAAGTGCTCGCCTTGCATTCTCGCGAAATGCTCCCGTCAACGGCCGCATCACGCCTGAGTGGACGCTGGACGCGAAGATGACTTCGGGCACAGGCAACGGCATCGGCGTCGCGACCGAGCACATGCCGCTGAGCTTGTTCAACGTGCAACCGGGCCAGCGCCTCTTCGTGCAATGGCTCGTGACTGACCCGGCAGCCGCTGGCGGCACCGCTCGCAGCAGCGTGGGCCAACTCACCTTCTTCTGCGGCAGCATGGGCTGCGGCTGCGACCCCATCGACTTCAATCGCAACGGCGTCTTCCCCGAAGACGCGGACGTGATGGACTTCTTCAACGTCCTCGCCGGTGCGCCATGTCCGACGACGGACATGAGCCTGCCAGCGTGCGATATCGACTTCAACAACAACGGCGTCTTCCCCGAAGATCAAGACGTGCTGGACTTCTTCAACGTGCTTGCTGGCGGTAGCTGCTAAACGCAAGTAGCGAGAATCGCTATTCGGATTCAGTTCGTGAGACGGTCGGTTGCACGATTTGCAACCGACCGTTTTTTCCATTACAATTACAGCCTTGCGTCTTCACTGGCGCGAGTGCAAGCACTTGACGCAGGTCACTGCGCGGCACCAAACGCAGGACTTGACAGACCTGCGATACTAATGAGCTTGGGAGTTGTACTCGATCGAGGCACAACGCACGGACGCGACGGAGCGAGCAGATGCTGAAACGAGTTGGTCTATGCCCGAATCTTGCGAACGTGCGTGGACTCTTGGCACGTGTCTCCACGTTTGGCATCGTTTGCGGCGTGCCTCTGGTAACAACGGTGCTGCTCACGGTTGCACATTTGCAGCATCGCGCCCAAGCCGCGCTGCCTGCTGTGCCTGTTCCTCCGCAGAATCCAATCACCGAGAGCAAGCGCGTGCTTGGCAAGATGCTCTTTTGGGATGAGCAGGTCAGCACAAGCAATGTCGTGAGTTGCGGCACCTGTCACAACCCCAGCCGAAGCGGAACCGATCCACGCGTCGCGCGCAATCTTGGCGTCGATGCCGTGCTGTTTACCTCTGACGACATCCTGGGCTCCGCTGGCATCATTCGCAGTGACAGTGCGAACAACTTCGTGCGTGATCCGATCTTCGACGTAAGCCCGCAGATCACCATCCGTGCTGCCGCCGCGAACGTCAACGCCGCGTTCTCGCCCTTGCTGTTCTGGGATGGTCGCACGAATGGCTTGTTCGCCGATCCTGATACCGGAGCAGTGCTCATTCCATCTGGTGGCGCGCTCGAGCGACAAGCAACCTCGCCGCCGTTGAACACCGTTGAGATGGCGCACATGAGTTGGAACTGGCCGCAACTTGTGGCGAAGCTGCAACGCGTCAAGCCGCTGGCACTGGCAACCAGCGTGCCCGCAGATGTCGAGTCCGCTCGGCAACTGAATCCGTCGTACCCAGCGTTGTTTCAAGCCGCGTTCGGCGATTCGCAAATCACCACCGCACGAATCGCGATGGCACTGGCGACGTATCAGCGGACGCTGATCAGCAATCAGTCGCCATTTGATGCGTTTCGCGCGGGGAACGTGAACGCGCTGACGCCCCAGCAAAGGCAAGGCTTTACCGATTTTCAGGCAAGCAACTGCGGAGTCTGCCACACCGCGTCGCAAGATTTGTTCACGGATCATTCCTTCCGCAACATCGGCCTGCGCCCGATTTCAGAAGACACAGGTCGTCAGGCAATCACCGGCAATTTCAATGATCGCGGCAAATTCAAAACTCCTTCCTTGCGAAATGTCGCACTCAAAGCCAGATACATGCACACCGGTCAGTTTGACAATCTCAACGATGTGCTCGCCTTCTACGCACGCGCGCCCGGTGCCCCGGTGCAGCAGACCGACAATCGCGATGGCGTCATGGACCTGATCCTGCCACTCACGCAGCAAGAATCACAGAACATCATCGTCTTCCTGCAGGCACTGACCGATCCTCGCGTCGCAAACGGAACCTTTCCGTTTGATCATCCTTTGCTTTTCACAGAGCGTCCGCTGGATCAAAACGTCGTACTCGGCGGCGGCGTACCTGGCAGTGGCGGGCTGGTGCCACAAGTCATCGTGCAATCTCCATCGATGATCGGCAACGCCGAATATCGCATCGGATTGACCGCCGCGCTGGGAAGCACAACGGCGCGGCTGGCAGTCTCACGCACGCCGCCATCGAATGGACGCATTACGGCGGACTGGACGCTCAGCGAGAAAACGACCAGCGGCGTCGGAAGCGGCATGGGCGTCGCGACCGAGCACTGGGAACTCAACCTCGTGAACGCGCAGCCCGGCGAACAGCTTTTTGTGCAGTGGCAGGTCATTGATCCCGCCGCGCCCGATGGAATCGCGCTCAGCAGCGTTGCACAACTCACGTTCTTCTGCGGCAGTCTGGGTTGCGGCTGCGATCCGATCGATTTCAATCGCAACGATGTGTTTCCCGAGGACGCCGATGTCATCGACTTCCTCGGCGTGCTTGCGGGCGGACCTTGCACTGTCACGGACTTGTCGCTGCCGCAATGCGACATCGACTTCAACAACAACGGCGTCTTCCCCGAAGATCAAGACGTGCTGGACTTCTTCAACGTGCTCGCCGGCGGTAGCTGCTGAGCCATAAGAACGCGAGGACGCAAGCCCTCGAAGAAGTGACGAAGTAACGAAGTGACTGAGTGACGAAGTGAAAGGCCCTTACGTGCGTGCGAGGGCCTTTTTGATTTATGCCGTCGATTGAGTGAATCAGATTTTCGAGGGCTTGCGCCCTCGCGTTCTTATTGGGCGTAGGCACTCACCGTGCGTTGCTCAATTCGCTTCACGCTGCGTGTGCAAATAATCGCATTCACATAGCTGCCAGGCGTATGAATGTCGTCCGGTTCCATGCTACCCACCGGCACCAGTTCATCAACTTCCGCAAGCACCACGTGAGCCGCCGTTGCCATCATCGGGTTGAAGTTGCGGGCCGTTGCGTGATATCGCAGGTTGCCGAATGCGTCGCCTCGCTGCGCCTTGACCAGTGCCAGATCGGCAAACAGACCCGTCTCCATCACATACTCGCGCGGCTGGCCGGTTTGAGCTTGCCGCGCGAGCGAACCGGCAGGCTCTTTGTCCGTCCACGCCCGGCCTGCAAAACCGTTGCCCGGAATCGTCGTGCCGCACGTGCCTTCAGTGGGCTTGAGGAACTGGCGAGTCTCTTTGCCATCGGCAACAATCGTGCCCGCGCCAGTCGCCGTAAAGAACGCCGGAATGCCCGCGCCGCCCGCGCGAATGCGTTCCGCGAGCGTGCCCTGCGGATTGAACTCCACTTCAAGCTCGCCGCTGAGGAATTGCTTCTCAAACGTCGCATTCTCGCCGACATAGCTCGAAATCATCTTGCGAATCTGCCGAGTTTGCAGCAGCAGGCCCAGGCCCCAATCGTCCACGCCCGCGTTGTTGCTGATGCACGTGATGTGCTTCACGCCCGTGTCGCGCAGCGCGACGATCAGACTCTCGGGAATGCCGCACAGTCCAAAGCCGCCCACCATAACGGTCATGCCGTCGCGGATGACGCCTTGGGTCTGGAGCTTGGCGAAAACTTCACCGGCGGATGGGACAGATTTGGACATGGGGGAAATGTAGGGAGTTTGGGCGGAGGTGGTGGCAGTGGACTGCTACGGAACAAGACGTCGGCGACGACGCCGGGCTGGCTGCGAACGTTTGGATTGCTTGAAAGCGGCGACCGGCACCAGTGCGAAGAGAAACAGGGCAAATCCAGTCATCAAGACAATATCTTTCACCGGAATCTGACCGAGTAAACAGATTCCCACCATCGTCACGACTGCGAGGACAGGTGTGATGATCATTGCCCGAGGCGGCTTACGCCAGTTGAAACTCAGCTCTCGCGCCGGAAAGAACTTCGCATACAGATCAGGCCGAGCGAGTTCAAGCACGAGTTGGGCATCGCGTGTTGGGCGTTTACAAATGATCTGCGTTCCATCCCGTATCGCAATGCAACTGCGAAGCTCTCCAGACGGTTCCTGCGACTCGGTGAACTCGTCATACGGCACGATTCGTTCGCGTCCTACTGCGTCAACCCACTTCACACCGACGCGACGCCAGTGCATTGCTCGCGCGTTGATTCGAAACCATTTTCGGGCGATGCGAGACAACTGAATTGAGAAAGCGAGAAGGCAGGCAAGCACCAATACTCCGAATATCGCAATTGCCGCATCGAGCGGAGAAGGTGCTTGGACAAGTCTTGTGACCGTTCCCGCTGACATCATGCCGCAGAACATGATCGTCAGCATCCAAGCACAGGTTGCCATAAAGATCATCGTGAGTCTTTCACCTCCGACTGAGGTGTGATCGACAACTTCAAACTCGTCACTACGCAGCAGTCGCTTGAACGTCCGCCGCTGAGCGGCCCTCGCGACTACCTGCTGCGCCGGCGTCAATTCGCGGGCAACGGCCCACATCCCCGCGAATCTTCTTCGAAAGCCGCTGCCCGTTAATGACACTTGATGCCATGGAAATAGCTCAACGCCGTCGCGTGTTGGTTTCTCGATGCCCGCGAGCGTCACTCGGTATCGCCTGCACGTTGTACCCCACTTTGCCATCTCTCAATGATACGGAAACAGAACGCAAGCCATAGCGAGCAGTATCTCTCATGCTTGCATACCCATGCAATAATGCTCGCTATGCCGCCGATGCTTTCCGCTCGACAAAAACTCGCCGCCGAGTTCTTCGCCACCTTCGCACTGGTCTTCGCTGGCTGCGGAGCGATCGTCATCAATCAGATATCCAACGGCCAGATTTCTCACGTGGGTATCGGCCTGACATTTGGCCTCATCGTCATGGCCATGATCTACGCCGTGGGCGACGTCTCCGGCGCACACCTCAATCCCGCCGTCACGATTGCGTTCGCGGCGTGCAAGCGATTTAGTTGGCGCGATGTGCCGGGATATGTGGCCGCTCAGTGCGCAGGCGCAATCGCCGCAGCGGGCTGCCTGCGTCTGTTGTTTCGCGCAGGCATGTTCGGCGACCAACCAGGCGAAATCACTCCACCTTTGGGACAAACCCTACCACGCAGCACATCATCCGAATTCGGCGCCACGCTCGGCAGCGCACTGCAAAGCTTCACCCTCGAAATCATCCTCACCGCCATTCTCATGGCCGTCATCCTTCGCGTTTCGACCGGCCCGAAGGAGAAAGGCATCACCGCCGCCCTTGCCGTGGGCGGCGTTGTTGCGCTAGAAGCAATCTTCGCAGGTCCCATCAGCGGCGCGAGCATGAACCCCGCGCGCAGTTTGGGGCCAGCACTGGTTGCGTGGGACTTTCGACACCTATGGGTGTATCTTCTCGCGCCGATACTGGGTGCACTCGCCGGCGCGGCGATCAACGAACTGATCTCGCCACACAAGCAGCAGACGCCTCCAGACAAGTAGCCGAGCGCGAGTCGCATCGCAGCGACTCGCCAACTCGGCGACACATCGCGAAAAAAAGGCCCGAGCCGCCTGGAGGGGCGAGGGCTCGGGCTAGGGGGAAAGGGGCTATGTTGCTGAACTGTTTTCGCGATGGTCGCGGCGGCGGATGCAGGCTCAATCCAGAAAATGATTTGCTGCTTCCGATATCAGATCGGGGCATCGAGGGCGTGCGCCCTCGCGTTCTTATTTCTTCTTGCGCTTATCACGCGTGATCATCGCATACGCGTTGTGATTGTGAATGCTCTCGAAATTCTCGCTGGAGATTTCATAGCTCGTCACACGCTTCTCGCGCTCAAGCGCAACCGCAAGATCACGGATGATGTCTTCCACAAACTTGGGGTTGTCGTACGCCGCTTCCGTCACGTACTTCTCGTCAGGCCGCTTGAGCACCGCAAACACCGCGCAGCTTGCCGCCTCTTCGAGAATGGTCACCAGGTCTTCAATCCAAAGCACGCCATCCATGCGAACCTTGGCCTCAATCCGGCATCGCTGGTTGTGCGCGCCGTACTCGCTGATCTCTTTGCTACAAGGGCACAAACTGGCAGCAGGTGCACTGACCTTCATCAAAAAGTCCGTCGTGCCGTTGGTGGTGCATTCAAATGTCACGCGATAATCCATCAAGCCTTCGGTGCCAGTGACGGGTGCCTTCTTATTCACAAAGTACGTAAAACTCGCCTCGAAAAACGCAGTTTCTGCATTGAGACGCTCCTTGATCGCATGCGCCACATCCGGAATCTGCTGCGGAGTGATGGGCCCATTCTGAGTCTGCTGGTTCAGCACCTCCAGAAACCGACTCATATGCGTGCCCTTTTGATGATGCGGCAGCGCGACATACATATTGATCGTGGCGACCGTCGTCTGGCTATTGCCATCCTTCGTGCGCAAGGTGAGCGGATACACCACATCCTTGACACCCACGCGATCAATCGCGACGTTGCGCGGATCACGCGAACTCTGGATGTCAGTCATCGCGGCCTTCTCCGTCGGTTTGGAGCCGGCTTTGGTGGTTCGGGCGGGCTTGCTCGTTGAAGCTGGTGCCGCCGGTGTGCCTCGACGCTGAGCCATCAGAATCTCCGTTTCCTCAGAAGTGCCAGTGGAAGCTGATTGTAGGTTTTCGAGGTTGGACATACTCATGCTTTCGGCAAAGTCGCTACGATAGATGCCCGGTCCAAACACGAGATTGGGCGAATGCACGGCGGAATTTCTGCAAAATGCCGCAGAAAAAATCACTTCCCACGCATCTACTCGATGCCGCACACGGCGAATGGTAACACATAAATCCCGCGCGCACGGGTGGCACTCGCACCGCTATCACAACGCTTGTTCCTTGTCGCACATCGTGCGATCTGCTTGCAGGAAGCTTTTTCTCACGCGATTGATCGCGTTCTCTCTCGCACTCACGCGCTCTGCGCTTGCTCTTCCGCTCGACTGTCAATCATCGCACCAGCCCAGCCCAGCCCCACGGGTGCGCCGAGCAACGCACCAGCCGCCCAATCAAGACCCATGACTCGCGCGAGCGGAATGACTCGTCCTGCGAAAACCGTCTCAACGATCGTGCTGCCTTGCAAAATCTTCGCCGCAGCCGGCCCCAAAATCGCCGGGATGACCACGCTGGCCACAACCAGCACAACAGTCGCCTGACCACCTTTGCTCTTGGCCACGATTTGCGTCGCCACGCCCGCGATGATCGCCGCGAAGAACGCCGCGAAAATGCCTTGGCCCTTGAAATCCGTCACCGCTGCGAGATACGCAACAACGCCCGCCGCCACACCACCAGCCGCGAGCGCAATCTGCGTGACAGTTTTCAAGTTCGGCACAGCACCCTGAATAATCAGCGAGCCTGGCATCACCGCCAGTCCTTGTCGTTTCGCGCTGATGCGCTGAATAACGCCCGCAATCAACCCAGCGAACAAAATCGCCGTCAGCCCTTCGCTCGCGAGCATCGTCAGCGGCGCATCACTGCGGGCTTGGCGAATAATCTCTTCCAGCGTTCCGCACCGATACGCGCCCCACGCGATGACGATGCCGCTATACGCACACGCCCAACCCGTGCTGAACAAAAACGCGCCGATCGCTCCAAGCGCAAGCGCCGCCGCAAAAACGCACGCCGCGCCAATGACGCCCGGAAAAACGCCCGCGTTCACAAACATGCTGATGGCATGCCCGCCATCAACATCGCGCACCGCATTCAGCGGCAGCGACGCCAGCGGCCCCACCACCGCAAACGCAACCAGCAGCATGCCCCAACGCAGCGACGACCCAAACGCACTGAGCAAGTGTTTCTTCACGGTGCGAGGGTACACCACTTCCCAAGCGCGGCGTGCGCCGAACCTATTCCAAAATGCGCGCAAACAACTCCGGACTCTCCCCCTGCCCCGTCCGCGCACTCAATAGCGCCGCCTGCGCCAGCGGCAAAACCTCCGCCATCTCCACACGCGGCAAGCCCCGGCTCTCATCATGCAACAGCGAAGTCAATTCATCCGCAATCAGCCCAGCCAATGACCCCGCATGTTCGCGACCATAGGGCGTGCTTGTCTCGCGAGCCTTCACGGGTATCTCCACCGCCTCACCCTGCGCGCCCAGCCACAACAGTTCACTGCCCAACCCATCATGCCGCACGCTTATCCGGCCAAACTCACCCAGCATTGTGAACTCAAGCCCAAAGCCGCCCGCCGCACTGCTGATGTCCAAACTCGCCGCCGCGCCCGACGTAAATCGCAGCACGCACGCGCAGTCGCCATGCAGACTTTCGCTCGTGTTGTGCAAACTCTCGCCAGGCAACGCATGCAAGCCTGAAGTCATCTGCGCGCTCGTATACACGCAATCAACCGACTCTGGCGACCCCAGCACATGCGTCACCAGTTCAAGCCCGCCCACCAGCAAGTTCGCAAGGTTGTGCTCACCCGCCCGGCCCCACACACGCAAGCTCACATGCCGAGGCAACTCGTCTTGCTCGATCGCCGATATCGCATCGCGCACGCGCGTGAGCGATCGGGGCGTCGCAAGCAAGTGCACGCGGTCACACGCGCCTGCGTCCACCATCGCTCTCTCGCCAAGCCACGCCTGGCGAGAAAGAATCTGCACCGACGCCGGCAGCGGCACCAGCGAAGCAATCTTCACACCGCGCGCCGCCGCCGCGAGAATGGCCCGAGCATCTTCATCATTCGCCGTTGCACCAAAGTCACCCGTATCAAGCATCAGCAGCAGCGGCACATCACACGCCGCAACCGCCGCCCGAAGGTCAGTCTGCCCGCCGACGCCAAATTCACTCGCAAGCGCATCGCTTCGCCCCTTCGCGGGCGTGCCGATGCTCACAACATCAAGATTGGCAGCCGCAACCACTCGCCGGGCAAAGGCAAGTTGCTCAGGCCGAAGCCAAAGCATCGTCGGCGGCGGCGGCGGACCCAAAGCAGAATTGGCGGCAAAGAGCGACAATGCAGGAATATACCACGGAATTGCCGCTTCGGGGCCACTGTACCAAAAGTGTTTCACCCTCTCACCCCCTCACCTGCTCACCCCCCTCACCTTCCCACCCATACACTCCCCCCGTGCGGCTAGACAACCGCGGCGGTCACCTGTAAAGGCGGCCCGCTGAGGAAAGTCCGAGCACGGCAGGACACGGTGGTGGGTAACGCCCACCCGTTCGTACCCCGCGTCGCGAAAGCTTCGCGGCACTCCGAACGCGGGACAGTGCCACAGAGAAGATACCGCTGGGTAGGTCGGCTCTTTGGGCCGACCCAACTTAGTAAGGGTGAAAAGGTGGGGTAAGAGCCCACCGCGTCACTGGTGACAGTGACGGCACGGCAAACCCCACCGCGTGCAAGGCCAAACAGCGTGCGCTTGAGTCTGGTCCGGACGATGCACGCGGGTAGGCTGCTTGAGGTTGCTGGCAACAGCAATCCCAGAGAAATGGTTGTCGCAGGCTTGCAGGTCTTTCGCGTCGGGCCCCCGTCAATAGCAGTCGCGAAGGAAACCGCAAGCAGCACAGAACTCGGCTTACACGCCGCACGAGTGAACACAGGCCCGAAGGCAAACCTTCGGGCCTGTGGCCGTTTTGGTACATCGCCTTGGGTACGTCGGCGGTCCCCGCCGACCTCTACCACTTCTACACATCGCTCCAGCCGCGAATAAGTACCCTCACCCCAAAGTCAGCAACGATCGACGCCGCTCACCCCTGACGCAACGAGGCTCCAAAAAAATCGACCGGTGTGCGAGCCTCGCATCGCACTCGAAAATGGGTCGCTGCATCCACCTTTCGCGTACGCTCCACCCATGCCTGCCTTATCCATTCGAAATCTCGTCTTCGCATACGCCCACCGCGACGCCGACAACCCCTTCTCCCTCCGCATCCCCACTCTCACCCTCGACCAAGGCGAACAACTCCTCCTCTCCGCCGGCAGCGGCAGCGGCAAAAGCACGCTCCTCAATCTCATCGCCGGTCTCATGGACCCGCAACAAGGCTCCATCGAAGTCGCCGGACAAAACGTCCACGCACTCACCGGCGCATCTCGCGATCTCTTTCGCGGCCGCAATCTGGGCGTCGTTTTTCAAACCTTCCACTTGCTGCAAGGTTTCAGCGCAATCGAAAACGTCATGGCGGCGATACTCATGGCCGACAAACCCGCAAGCGAAATGCAACCGCGCGCCGCTGAACTCCTCAGCAAACTCGGCATCACCAAAATCAACGCACTCGTCGATGAACTCAGCGTGGGCCAGCAGCAACGCGTCGCCGTCGCGCGAGCCCTTGCCTGCAAGCCCGCGCTCGTCCTCGCCGATGAACCCACCGCGAGCCTTGACCCAACCAACGCCGCCGCCGCAATGGACCTGCTGCAGGGTCTGTGCAAAGAGCAAAACGCCGCGCTGTTGTGCGTGAGTCACGATCCCGCCATGGCCTCACGCTTCGCCAAGCGCATCACGATGGAAGAACTCATCGCCGCCTCCGCCGGTGGCACGGGCTTTCAGCCCGTGCGCGAAGGAGCCCACCCATGACCGACTTCACCATCGTCCTCCGCAGCCTTCGCGTACGCGCCTTCTCCACCCTCGTCACCATCGCGTCCGTTGCCGTCGCCGTCATGCTCATCATCGTGCTGCTCACCCTTCGCAACAGCGGCAAAGCCGCCTTCGAACGCGGCAGTGGCGACATGCACCTGCTCGTAACCGCCGAAGACAGCCCGCTCGTCAGCGTCCTCAACAGCGTCTTCTACGCCAACGCCCCGCGCCGCCCCATCACCTGGGCCCGCTATCAACAACTCTCGCAGCAAGCCCCCTGGGCCTACGCAGTTCCCACAGCAATCGGCGACAGCTACCGCGGCTTCCCCGTCGTCGCAACAACCACCGACATGTTCACCAAGTTCGTCCCCGCTAGCGACGCACCGTGGAAACTCCGCGCAGGCGCGTACTTCCCCGCAGGCGACGAAGGCAACTGGCAAGCCGTCCTGGGCAGCACCGTCGCCCAAACAACCGGCCTCAAACTCGGCGACACCATCTACCTCGCCCACGGCTACAACCCGCGCGCCACCAAACCCGGCTCGCCTGATCCTGCCGCCAAGCACGACGACCACGCGCACGACGACCACGATCACGCACACGACGACGCAGCCGAAGAAGCCCCCGGTGCCGCACACGTCCACATGGAGTTCCCCACCAAAGTCGTCGGCATCCTCGAACCCACCGCCACGCCGCACGACCGCGCCATCTTCACCAACCTCGAAAGCACCTGGATCAAGCACGCCAAAGACATCCGCGAGCGCATGCCGCCGCAAACCCCGCCGCTTGAAGCCCCCAAAACCTCCGCCGACCTGCGCGAAAGCGAAAAGCTCATCACAGGCATCTACGCGCGCCTGGTCACACGCCCAGGCAGCGACGCACCCGCCAACCTGCCGCAAGTCTTTGACCTCCTCCGCCGCGACGGCTCCCTCACCGTCGCGCAGCCCAAGCAAGAAACCGACACCCTCTTCGGCAGCATCATCGACCCCATCAACCGCATCTTCATCACCATCGCCATCGTCGTCCTCATCACCAGCGGCATAGGCATCATGCTCGCCCTCTACAACAGCATGGAACAACGCCGCCGCCAAATCGCCGTGCTGCGCGTCCTCGGCGCCAGCGCCTCACGCATCTTCAACCTCGTCATCACCGAATGCGCCGCCATCGGCCTCGCCGGCGCACTGCTGGGCGCAGCCATCGCCCTCATCGGCACCCGCATCGCCGCCAGCATCGTCCTCACCCGCTACGGCGTCGTCATCGAGCCGCACCTCTCGCCCATCATCATCGTCTACCTCATCGCCGCCACCATCCTGCTCGCCATCACCGCCGGCCTCATCCCCGCCATCATGGCCTACCGCACCAGCGTCGCCAAGAGTCTGCGACCGACTGCTTGAGGCTTTGGTGGCACGGGCTTTTAGCCCGTGCCACCTCTGACCTTCATACCATCCCCCATGCGCATCTTCTGGGCCCTCATCGCCCTGCTCATCCTGCTCGCCGCCGCCGCGATGTTCTTCACATCCAGCAAACCCCCACGCATCGCGCCACCCAACACACCCGCCACCAC
>VYLN01000055.1_pt1 | contig 27720 bp, 24 predicted proteins | sample 5109471 | NCBI WGS metagenome assembly VYLN01 (sample SAMN12291806, study PRJNA351875) | freshwater metagenome | isolation source: freshwater lake | place: USA: Michigan, Lee Lake | collected 2013-08-06 | reverse complement strand
GAAAAAGTCCCTGAATTTTCCCCCCAATCACTCCAAGGGGCGGCACTTTTTGAGGGAAAAAAAGTCTAAAAACCTTGTTGGATAAGGTTTTTAGATTTATTCAGCAAACCCTAATTATTAGCTCTCCTGCAAACGGGACAATAAATCCTGTTTAAAAGGTATAGGAAAGTGGGGTGTAGGGTGTAGGGTGTGGGGAGAAACAATTGATAACTTGAGAGTTAATCACACTATTAAAAACGGATTTGGTATTAAAGTTCGATCGAGCTTTACTTTTAACAGATAACTCAAAAAACCGCCAGTTTAAAGAAATAACTAGCGGCTTTTTGCTGGGGAAAATTACCCAGAATGGAATTACATAGAGGAACCTAAACCAGCGTAAGCTCCGTAGAAGAAAAGACCAAGCACAGCGATAACGCCTAGACCGGCGATGGTGGCGACTAACCACAAAGGAATACGACCTTCTGCGAACATGAATAACACCTCCTAATTGCGATGACAATGAATCGGGACTAATTAGTTAAAGAAATAGCTGGAAAATAAAATTCCCAAGACAGCAACTAGGAGTAAACCTAGGTAAAGAGAAGTACGATTTAACTCGACAGCTTGCCGATTCGGATTAGGTGTTCTTTCCATAATTGTTCTCCTAGCGTTGAATAAACTGCATTGCCGCAATCGCACCGATAAAGAAGACAGTGGGAACCGCTAAGGTATGAACTGCCAACCAGCGAACGGTGAAAATGGGGTAAGAAATGGGTTGATTGGGATTACCACTAGCCATTGTTTTTATCCTTAATTAAAGTAAACTACTGATTAAACTGCTCGATTTGATTTTTGGCCTCAAAGCGATCATTAATGATCGGTAATTCTTGACGCTCTTGAGTGTAATACTCATCGGGACGGGGAGTGCCAAAAACATCGTAAGCTAAACCGGTACTCACGAATAACCAACCTGCGACAAACAGCATGGGGATGGTGATGCTATGGATAATCCAGTAACGAATACTGGTAACGATATCGCCAAAAGGACGTTCGCCGGTACTACCTGACATGGACGGTTCTCCTCGGAATGATAGGACTTGAAAAATTCAATCTCTATAATAGAGACTTTCTTGACCCTGAGACAAGTTTTAGGCCGGTTCGCTAGGGGGATTATATTTCAGTAAAACCCCATTTTGTCCCAAGACAAAACCCTTGTCGGAATTGATAAAAACAATTCGATAGAGATTGGAGGGGACACTTTCCACAGCGCGATCTTTTTGCCAAGATTGGCCGCTGTCATGACTGACCAAGAGATTGCCGCTACCACCAGCGACCCAAATTTCTTCGGGGCTGCGGTAGTTGAGGTCCAAAAGTCCCCAACTGGTGGAAAACTCTGGGAATACCTTATCTTCCCATGTATCGAGATCATTGGGGCTAGTAAATTGTAGTTGACCACCCCGGGCCAGGGCCCACAGTTCCCCTTTTTCACCATAACCGACTTTTTGTAAGCGGCGGGAAGAAAGACGATTGTGGGGTTGCCATTCTGTTGACCCCGGTTCCCAAGTGGAATAAAAGTTCCCGCGTGCGGAAACGGCCACGTATTTACCATCATGGGAACGAACAATTGTCCGGGCCACACCCACAGCACCTTCCACTAAAGCTTGCCAAGTTTTGCCCCCGTCTTTGGTGCGGTAGATAGCGCCTAAATCCGTGACCATTTCGGCGGTTTTGTCGTTAAGGGCGATAATTCCGTAGGGGGAACCGGGTAATTTTTCACTTAAGGGAATACGGGACCAGCTGCTGCCCCCGTCTTCGCTATGGAGAAGAATTGAGGGTTTACCGACAATCCAACCCTCTTGGTCGTGGAAACTGACGGCGCTAAAGCTAACTTTTTCGTCGCCAAGGTTGAGGACTTTTTGCTGCCAGTTGTTCCCCCCATCGGTGGTTTCAAAGAGGGTAGATTTGGTTCCCACTAACCAACCGTGCTGCAGGTCGTCGGTAAAGGCGATATCGGCAAAAGTAGAGTCAGTGTCGAGGGTGAGGATTTGCCAAGGACTACTGCTCAGGGATGGCACACTACTACAGCTAAAGCAGAAAAAGGCTACAGCTAGAACTATTACGAATTGTTTCAGTTTTCTCATCAATGGTTCAGAGGTATTGGTCAAGGAATCGGGACGGATTAGGGTTTGTACCCGATTGGTTACAGGCTCATAAGAGCCGTTAGATTAAAGATAATGAGTGCTTGAGTTAGTTTAAACCATACAAACTAATAAAGAAAACAAATCCTAGCGCTAAAGCCCCGAAAATCAAAATATTTTTTTGTGCAGGAGTGAGACGGTTGACTCCAAAACCATAGCTAAGATTTTCTTGGAATCCCGAAGGAGCATCTTTAGCTCCGATGTTGATAAATTGGGAACGACGCACACCACACACGGGACAGCGCCACGTTTCTGGCAATTCCTCGAAGAGGGTTCCGGCGGGAATGTTGGTTTTACCATCTCCCTTGCTGGGGTCGTAAACGTAGCCGCAGGAGCGACATTCGTGGTTGGCAGGGGCCTGGTCGGCTAGGGTTAGTTCTGTTGGGCGATCGCTCATGACTAAGATTAAAGGAATTTTCAACACTCTGTTACAAATTATCCTTGAAAATTGACCCCTCTCACGGGCAAGCCCTGACAGAATACCAAGTTTTCAAGTCTTAAAAGGATTAGCGAGGCAGCATATCGGCTTTAAAAAAAGTAAGATTAATCTGTTAGGGCTTAAATGTCTATTAAAACTTTCTTAAGTTGATATTTGGGCTATTTACCCTGATTTTGGTACTCAAATTTATTCCGAGAAATTGAGAAATTTCAGGCAGGGAAGAAATTAGGGGTCTGATAGCAAATCCTGTTTAAAAGGTAGAGGAGAGTGGGGAGCGCCAGAGCTGCGGAGCAGGGGTAAACAATCCATAACTGGGTTTTTAAAGTTGGATTGGGAGTTAATCATGCTATTAAAAGCGGATTTGGTATCATATTGAATAAATTTAATCACTTTTAGCGATCGCTTTTATATTTTGGCATAAATGGGCTGCTCCCTCTCTGTTCCCCAAAACGAAAACTTCGCACCTCACTATTAAGATAACTGCTATCAACCTTATATTATAGGTATATAATCAACCTTAACTATCCCTTAAAAAGAGAGTAAAAATTGTGTTCAACCAGCTTGATTGGAATCCTGCCTACTCAATTGAAACCTTAGAACCAAATACGGTATTTTTTCTATCTGAGCGAGAATCAATCTGTTTCCAAGAGCCGCTTTATTATCGTTTGGTAAGATTAATTGATGGTCAACGTAATCTTGATGAAATTATTGATATTCTTCAGTTAGAATTTTTACAAAATCAAGAAATCAATCCCAATAATCCTAATTTGTTTGCAGTTATTATTAATTATAGTCTGGCAATTCAAAAAGCGATTTTTCAGTTATATAAACGAGGGTTTTTGTTAGAAAAAAAAGAATTATTGCCGTCTAATTTAGCAATTTTATGCCATCATCTTCAGGTTTCTCTATCCCAAGCTTTTGAACGATTACAATCTCTGAAGGTTACGGTTAAAAGCCTAGTCTCAATTCCCCAGCAAGATTTGATCAATATTTTGAACTCCTTGCAAGTTCAAGTCGCAGATGAAGGGGATTTAACCATTATTTTAACCGATAATTATCTTCATCCTGATTTAGATAGTATTAATCAACAAGCTTTAGTCTCGCAAAAGCCTTGGTTATTAGTTAATCCCCTGGGAAACCTAGCCTGGATTGGTCCCTTATTTTATCCCGATAAAACTGGTTGTTGGCATTGTTTGGCTCAACGGTTACGAGATAATCGTCCCGTGGAGGAATTTATCATTAGACAGAGAGAAAATAAGATTTCTTTAATTTCTCCTTTAGGGTTTTCTTCAGCGACAATGCAGACGGTTTTAAATATGACGGCCATGGAGGTTTTTAAATGGATTATTCAAGGTAAAAATCAACGTTTAGAAGGAATACTAATGACTTATGATACTTTAAATTTACAATTTCAAGAGCATATTTTAGTTAAACGTCCGAACTGTCCTAGTTGTGGATATTCTCTGAATAAAACACCTTTACCTGTGGTTTTGGGACATCGAAAAAAGGCTTTTACCAGTGATGGGGGACATCGTTTTTGTTCTCCTGAAGAAACCTTAAGAACCTATCAACATCTTATCAGTCCTATTACGGGAATTGTGCGAGAATTAAATAAGATACAAGGGAATGCTTTAGTTCATACTTATGTAGCGAAACATCATTTTCGTAGCGTATTTGATGATTTAGCAAGTTTACGGCAAAATATTGGAGGTAGAAGTGCGGGAAAAGGCCGTACAGATAGTCAAGCAAAAGCAAGTGGATTTTGTGAAGCTATTGAGCGGTATTCGGGAGTTTTTCAAGGGAATGAAATCAGAGAAAAAGCGAGTTATCAAGAGTTAGGAGATAAAGCTATTCATCCTAACAAATGTATGAGTTTTAGTGAAAAACAATATCAACATCGAGAAGAATGGAATGCGAATAATCAAGGATGGTTTCAAAAAGTCCCTGAACCTTTTGATGAAACTAGAATCATTGATTGGACTCCTGTATGGTCTTTAACTGCTCAAGATTTTAAGTATTTACCGACGGGATATTGTTATTATGGTTATTCTCAATCTGAACCCTTAGATTGTTGGGCAGATTCTAATGGCTGCGCCGCAGGAAATACGATAGAAGAAGCGATTTTACAAGGATTTATGGAGTTAGTGGAACGAGATTGTGTGGCTTTATGGTGGTATAACCAATTAGTTAAACCTTCTGTTGATTTAGAGAGTTTTGATCAGCCGTATTTTGAGCAATTAAAGCAATATTATGAGGGGTTAAATCGGGAGCTATGGGTGTTAGATATTACTAGCGATTTGAATATCCCTTGTTTTGCTGCTATTAGTCCGAGAAAGGAGCGGGAAGTGGAGGATATTTTATTAGGATATGGGGCGCATTTTGACCCGAAAATTGCTATTAGTCGAGCGTTAACGGAGGTTAATCAAATCTTACCGAATGTGTTATCCTTTAAGGAAGATGGGACAACAATTTATAATCCTTCTGCGGATCCTTTGGCGGTTAAATGGTGGCAAACGGCAAGGTTAAGCAATCAATCTTATTTAGTTCCCGATAGTAAAATAATACCGAAAAAAAGCAGTGATTATTTACAATTAGCCAGTGATGATTTATTAGAAGATGTTAAATTGTGTCAGCGAATTGTTGAGTCAAAGGGGATGGAAATGTTAGTATTAGATCAGACTCGTCCTGATATCGGTTTAAGAGTAGCTAAGGTTATTGTCCCCGGAATGCGTCATATGTGGAAGCGTTTAGGGGCAGGAAGATTGTATGATGTTCCTGTTAGCATGGGATGGTTAAAAGAAGCTTTAACCGAAGATGAATTAAATCCTTTTCCCATGTGGATGTAAATTTTTAGGGTTATTATAGTGTTGGATTTCGTTGCCTCAATCCAACCTACACTCGTCTCTTTATTCTTAGCTAGTACCGCACAAAGCTTTTGGAGGTCATTGCGGGTTGTCCCTTTATTTTCTATCCAATAACGAATACAAGAATTACGCACAAACTGAGAAGTTCTGATAGTTTCATCGAGTTTCTGATATTGCTCTGGTGTTCCGTTTTTTAGCTTCGCTTCTACGACTAGCATCTAACAATTCTCGACCCTTGGCTAGGTTACGTATAACAGAGTTCGCCGTTTACCCAGAGATGGTCTTGATATTCTGGTCGGATTTCATACCCCGCAAAGGTGAGTATCTTGTCTAAAAATGTAGCGGGGGCATTCATCCGACATTTTAGGTAAGGCTCATCGTACTGGATGCCATTTCAGGCAAGGAAAAGACACCCCCTAGTAACTCCCTAGCTGAGGTCCTTAAGGGAAAAGTGGGTATCATTGAAGGAGCTTCCCCAGATCTTTCTACCCAAACAGGAGAAAATTTTGCGGAATTAATGCAGGAAAAACAGCTAAAAAGAGAGGAATTATCTTGATTTTGTGCGATGCTTCTGCGCTTATTGCCTTACTGAGTCGAAATGACAATAACCATCAACGCTGTAAAGTGTGTCACTAAAGTAACACACCTTAAATAAAATATTGTTGGGTTTCGTTGCCTCAAACCAACCTACAAGATCGGCGATCGCTTATCACAAAAATTGCTATTATAGAAACTATTGATATTAGGGGTAATCATAATGACACAGTTAACTGAGGAACGAAAACAAGAGATTATTACTGAAGTTTTAGCAGCGAGAGAAAACCGTGAACAATTTCTCTTAGAGATGAAACAACGGCAACAAGTAGGGTTAAAAATTGCTCAAAAATGTGCTAATCTCCTTAAAGAGAAGTATGGAGTAACGAAAGTTGTTTTATTTGGTTCATTGTTAAATTATGAAGAAATAACTCCCCATTCTGATCTTGATTTAGCGGTTTGGGATTTACCAGAGAAAGATTATTTTAAAGTGATCGCAGAATTAGATAATGGACAGGATTTTGAGGTGGATTTAGTAGAAGTTCAAAAGGCTCATCCTTATATTTTAGAGGCAATTGCTCAGGGGATTGAACTATGAATAATTTACTAATTCAAGATAGAATTAATCAAGAAATCAAGAAAATTCTTCAAGCTCTGCAACAGTTAGAGATATTTTTAAGAGAATTATCTAATCAATCGGATGTCATGTATCAAAACGCATTAATTAATTCTATTGCGCTTAATTTGCATGGAGTTTATACTGGAATCAAGCGTATTTTTGAGGTTATTGCTAAAAAAATTGATCAAATATTTCCAACGGGGGATAAATGGCATCGAGATTTATTAGAGCAAATGTCTGTTGATATACCTAATGTGAGAAAAGCGGTTATCACAGAATAAACAAGGCTCATTTTGGATGAGTTACGGCGGTTTCGTCATCTGGTGAGAAGTGCTTATTCTTGCCAATTAGATGAGGAAAAGGTTTTAATCATCGCCCATCAAATTGTTAATTCTTATCAAACCATAATCAATGAAATTCAATTGTTTTGTAATAATTTAAGTAAGGGAGAAACTTAATTAAAGATAACCCAATTTACAAGATCACCTTCGGTGCGCTTTCAGCGAGCGGCGTGCTGCTATGCAGTGCCGTAGGCATCGCACTAAATCTAAGTAAAGAGGACTTACGCAGGTACGCTACCCGTAGGGGCAATTCATGAATTGTCCCTACGGTTAGACAAGATTTATAGTGCTATTACGTAAGTCCTAACACCTTAAATCAAATATTGTTGGGTTTCGTTGCCTCAACCCAACCTACAAGAGCGGCGTGCTGCTATGCAGTGCCGTAGGCATCGCACTATTATTGAGGAATTAATTTAATTAAACTTCTTAAAGTCGCATTAACGGATTCCGAATTAGGAAAATATTTTTTAACATCAGGATCAAGAATAATTACATCATTTTGCGCTGGAAAATGTTCAACCGTTTTTGTTCCATCTTCATGATGAACAGTAACGCTATGACCTTCCCGATACTGTTGGTAATATTTTCCGCGAACAGGATTTTTAAGTTGACTTAAATCATATTCTTCTCGCAAGTCATCTTCTAATTCATCTTGGATTTTCTCGTTCATAATATCTCCTTTCTTTGGGTGTAACTAATCTTGCACTAATTAAACGAATTTTATGATCACGATCCGTATAAGAAACAAATAGAAATTTACCTTGATCTGATAAACCTATTATAAGATAGCGATTCTCTCCTGTAGAATGGTCAGGATCATCGAAATTTACAGCTAAGGGATCATCAAATACGGTGGATGCTTCTTCAAAAGAAATGTTATGTTTTCTTTGATTTATTTTTGCTTTCTGTTTATCCCATTCAAATGCTAGTTCCAACTCATTGCCACTTTGCCAACTGAAACATCTCCCATTATAGCATATCCTGATGGCGGAATAACAATTTTTTCTGTGCGATCGCGTCTTCCCAAAGTTTGATTAATAGAGAGATATATAAGCGATCGTACTGATAGGTAAAAGGTGTGTCACCGCAGTAACACACCTTAATTAGTTGATCTATTTACTCAAATAAGACAACTTCTAAACGTCTTATGGCACTTGAGTTACTCTGTTTGATTTTAAACTCTAATCCACTTTTATTAATTCCGTTTGGATTTTGACATTTTACCTTGTACATATTATCGTCTTGACTGAAATCGATAATGGGTAATGGAATATTTATCAAAAAACTTTTCATGTCTTCTTGTGTTGGTAAATTTCCAGTCTTAGCTTGAAACCAGATTTCAACATCATCATTATTGCCCAAATTTAGATTTGATTGGCTAAGTTGATAGTTTTCCTCTTCAAGATCAGCAATTCTGGTTTTGAATGTCTCAAGATCAGCACGATATGTTTTAGATAACCTTACCGATTGTTCTACCAAAGTATTAAACTGCTGATTTGAAATTTCTCGGAATTTATCAATTCCATCAGTATCAGTATAAACTTCAAAAGACACTTCTGTCGCACTATTTGGTATAGGAAATTCCTGTGCCTTGTTGATGGTCGAAAGAGTATAAGTCTCAGTCTCAGTAGGTCGCTGACCAAGAAAGACGAAAATTGACTGCTTCAACTGGAACAGAGATTTAAATCCTGGGTTCAGCGTAGTAGTTGAAGTATTATTGGTTTCCACTACTTTGTTGCCATTGACATACCATGTAACGCTTAAATTAGTTGGAGGAGTTATCGCATCATTTTGCAAACCAACTTGCTCTTTATCAATTGAATCTCCGGGCAAGCCAATTACAGGACTTTGGTTATTAGGGTTAGTTATTTTTAAAGCTTTACCTAAAGGTAATGATACCGGTCTGCTGTAATTTCCACGAGTGTCACCAAAAGTGGCAATACTGCCAGAGAATTCATTGTTTAAAATTACACTCTGAGTTGAGCCGATGGAAGGATTGAGAACATTCCAAGCAGAAAAAAGGTAATTCTGTTGAGGTCCTACGGGTTGAAGAAATATGAGGATCTGGTTTGATGTTGGTTGACTTGTGTTATTCAAGAAATTGAGTTTTGTCGCCATTTTTTTAGTACCTCTGTGATTTTTTTAGTAAATGAACTAAGTATCTCTTGGTATAAGAGAAAAGAAACTGATCTACACCTTTAAGACGTTCTCAAGAATCCATTGCTGAATTGTCCAAGTTAGCCATAATGCCTTAAGCAAAATGTCTTGTCTTTTGGGTTAAAAGTGATTGCTTTCATCACCTTTGATACCAGAATAAGTTTTATTTTGAGTAATGGCAATCTATAAATCTAATACTTTTCTAATAGGTTTTTTCGAGCAGAATATTAACTTTTATCGGAAATTATATTAGATTTATATTAACTTTCAAGCGTCACTTTATGGTATAGTCCCCTAACCCTTGAAGTAGAACAGATGAATTAATCAGACAGATTTAAGAGATTAAACCCGATTTACCTTAACTAGAATGAGTAAAACTCTTTTATATGCTGATTTGTTGCGATTTCAGGGATTTATTGCTGGATTTATTCAAGTAAAGTCTAAAAAACGCCCGCTTTTCTCAGAAAATCAAGAGATGCGATCGCTTTCAAAGATGAAACCAGATGCTATTTAGTCGTAATCTCCAAAAATATCCCACTCTCTCGGATGTAGCATCTTTGAAGTATGGATGTTAGATCAGTTAGGCAAAAACTCTACAGATGGTGTTACTACAAAACTTGTACCCCTACAGATAGGGTATTTTTTTGAGCGGGTCTAATTTTTCCTGTAATATTAGATTTATATTAACTTTAAAGAGTCACTTTATGGTATGATTATGTACTTTTTAAGTAGAACTAATGAATTAATCGGGCGGCTAAAATCATCAAAACCCTTTTAAAATCTGACTTATAGCGGTTTCAGGGGATGAAAAAAAACAAAAAAGCGATCGCTATTCCTCAGAACAACACAGCGATCGCCTAACTTTTAACTATCACAAGCAACATTACAAGCAACATTATTGGAGGGCTGATAATTCTTCCCGAAGAATGCGGCGTAAATCGGACTGAGTGAGCGATCGCTCATTAGGAGATTGGATATATTGTTTTAAAACCTCATTAATTAGAGTTTGATAGCCCATTCCTGCGGTTTGCTGCCTGTTCTCGAAAATAAGCTAGAATCTCATCATCTAGATAAATGGTAATGCGTGTTTTTCCCTTAGAGGAAATGAGCGCCCCTCGTTTTCCTTTAGAAAAATCATATTCCTTTCTCATAAGTTTTTCTCTCTTGTTTTGTAGCACAACGAGCAGAAATCAAGGGAATGACTTCACCCCGCAAAATATCACACGAATCGCCTTACCTTCGCACTTAGAGGAATATTGAGGGGGAATGACAACTGTACCATGATGAAGAATCGTCTTAAATTCAATCGCTTCCATTCGTTAAGTTTAATAAAGTGCTATATCAAGTTTAACCCAATCAATCCATGGAGTTCCAGGAGACGAAAAGAAAGAATAAAAAAGCGATCGCTTTTTCCCAATCAAATATAATTTAGGTAGAAAATTGCCGAAAAATCGCTATGCTCAACGGGTACAAAATTATTGATGCTGATTCCCATGTCATTGAACCCCCCGCAATGTGGGGCCAATACCTAGAACCTAAATTTAGGGAATTTGCTCCTTCTGCTGACATGAAAATCAAAGGAGAACCGATTAGTCAAAAAATCTCCCCACAAGTCCAAAAAGAAGGGAATAAGCAGATGATGCAAGCTCATCCCCACGCTTATCTCAATCGCTATAACCCAGAGTCCCATGTTCAAGCAATGGTACAAATGGGGGTAGATAGGGCCTTTATTTATCCTACTTACGGACTGTGGTTATTTGCCATTGATAGCCTACCTGCTGAAGTGATGGGGGCTTTTGTCCGTGCTTACAATACATGGTTATATGAAGAATTTTGTAGCTATGACCCCGCTAGACTGAAAGGAGTCGCTGCAGTCAATCAACATGATCCCGAAGATATGGTCAAAGAGCTACACCGCAGCGCAAACTTGGGCTGGAAGGCGGTTTTTTTGCGCCCTAACCCCGTTAAAGGCAGAATTTTGAGCGATCCAGCCTATGAACCCTTTTGGGCGGCCTGCGAGGATTTAGACATGGCTGTAGGAATTCATGAAGGCACTCATAGCCGCTTACCCACCACTGGTGCCGAGCGATTTAATAGTCGGTTTGCGCTTCATGCTTGTTCTCACCCGATGGAACAAATGATGGCACTATTAGCCTTAATTGAAGGGGGGGTGTTAGAACGTCATCCGAGGCTGAGGGTGGCGTTTCTAGAATCAGGGTGTGGTTGGCTTCCCTATTGGTTATGGAAGCTTGACGAAGAATACAAAAATTTACATTGGGAAGTCCAAGATCGGGTAAAATTACTACCATCGGAATATTTTCGCCGTCAGTGTTACATTGCAGTGGAACCCTCTGAACCCTGTTTGGCTCAGGTCATTGATTTTATCGGTTCTGATAACTTAATTTTCGGGTCTGATTATCCTCACATGGATCATCAGGCTGATGGGGTAAAAAAAGTTATAGGACTTGAAGACAACTTATCTCAGGAGATAGTCAAAAAAATCGTTTGGGAAAATCCTCAGCGATTTTATTGTTCAATTTAATTTCTCAAAAAGGAAGCACACTTATGTTTGAAACTCGTAGCTTATTCTACAAGGCAGAAAACGTTATTGAAGCCGCTAATCAAATGGAAGGGAAGTGCCCACATATTGGTTTTTTACAGCGTCTTTATCAACAGTCAAAACAAGTTTCTCAAATTATTGCTTATATTTGGCGATGGGCTGATGAAAATAACGAGAAATACGCCGAGCAAAAGAGAGTGGCCAATCTCTTAAGGACTTATTTTGAACATCCGACCTCAGACCAGGGATTGAGAGAAGGAAAGAATGCTGATCACCTCAAAAAATTGTTTGGAGCTGATCCCACCCAACCACTAGAAACCGTTGATGAAATTGAGCCAGCTTATTTACTGAAACAAGTCTTCTTTCCACAAGGTAATCCACCCGATGAATATATTTTTCCAATCTTTGATAAATGTGAACTGGGAGACACGTATCCAAGCTTGGGTTACTTATTTGAAGTGACGTATAGTAGCTTTATTGGTCAAATATTGGATGCAGATAACAATGCACCAGAGTTGTTTAAAATGATTATTCCCTATCCACCCGAACCGTCATGGGGAAATGCCACTTTAAATGCAGATGATTTGTCCGACTGGATATCAAACCGAAAACCAGGGAAATATTTTGCCGACAATCCTTATATTCCGACAACTTGTTCCTAGAAGCCTTACAAATTAATTACACAAAAATAAAAATTCCTCGCCTCACCTAAAGGGTGGGGATTTTATCGTTAAATTAGTCAAAAAATGATTATTAAAGATCCTCAGAACCTTTTATCTGATCTGACAATAAATACTTCTATTTTTTCAGATAGAATTCTTGAGATTCCCTCCCATAATATTCCTTTGCATCCTCATAGTATCAAAAAATTGCTAATGACGGCTAAGGATAAATATGCGGTTGTTGTTTTTCAGCCAACTTTACCAATTCTTTCAGACTTGGGGTTGCCTAGTTATCCTATACTAGCGTATTTATATCCCCAAGAATTAAGTGATATTTGGCATCAATTACAACCCCACATAGAGACATTCCTAACAAGCCAAACTATTCAACCTCAGCCTATTCCATTAGTTTTACTATCGGCAATAGATAGAGATGAGCAGTTACATTATTTTAGTTGTCATTATGGAAAAGCGATCGCACCTTCTTATGTCAGAGTTGTTGTTGGTAACACTTGTAATCTTAAGTGTGTTATGTGTCCCTATCATAGTTCTTCGATAAAGTCTAATCATACTACAGATTTTTTTCAAAAGAAAAAAGTCATGTCTTGGGAAATGATGGAGAAACTAGCAGCAGACTGTGGAAAAGCAGCAACTACCATTTTAATAGGCAGTGTTGAAGAACCATTACTTCATCCTAAACTTATAGACTTTATTCAACTTTGCCGACAGCAAGGTGTTCCAAAAGTTCATCTAACTACTAATGGTCAACTTCTGAATAAAACTTATATTAAAGCTCTGTTAAAATCGGGTTTAACCAGTATTGATATTAGTCTTGATGCGGCGAATCCAGAGACTTATTTAAGAATTAGAGGTGGAGATTTAAGCCAGGTCGAATATAATATGATTGATCTGTTAAGAATTAGGGATCAGTTGGGTATTGACTGCGAAATCAGAACCTCTTTTGTCAGAAATTACAATGTTAATCTTGAGGAAGAAGAAGCATTTTTAAATCGTTGGTTATCAAAAGTTAATAGTGTTTTTATCCTTAATATTGCTGAATATCAAGAAAATAATATGCGACTAAAAAAACAGAATCAAGGGGTACAAAAATCCCTCCAATATTATCAACAAAAAGCGCAAGGGCGCTGGACTTGTTTATTCCCTTTTCTTGAAATGGCAGTTTTACCCAATGGCAAAATATACTACTGTATAGAAACCTTATTTAGACTAGGTTTTGATCAAGAGATTGAAAGTTTAGGGGATTATAATAAACAAACGTTACAAGATATTTGGTCGGGAGAGTTATTCCAGCAACTACGACAAGATTTAATTCTTAATCAATTAGAAAAAAGAAGGGCTTGTCAAGACTGTGAGATGTGGAAATCGCAAATAATTCATCAAGAACTAAAAGATGGATACTCAGTGCTAACCACAACGGTTACAGAAATTTATTCTCAAGTCTGATCTAAGAATTTAATGGACATTTTTCTGCTCAAATGGTAGAAAATAAGTAAAAACGTTATTAAAAAGTGAGTTATGAAAGATTATCAACTAATCACAAAAATTTATGAAAGTTCTAGTTCTCTAGTCTATCGAGGCATTTTTAACGTAAATGCTCAACCGATTATTCTTAAAATTCTTAAAGAAAATTATCCAACTCCTTCAGAGATTACCCGTTATCGACAAGAATATGAAATTATCCGTTCTTTGAACATAGACAGTGTTGTTAAAGCTTATGATTTACAGCGACACTATAATAGTTTGATAATGTTTTTAGAAGATTTTGGAGGTCGATCTTTAGAGTTATTACTATCTCAAGGTAAGTTAAATTTGGAAAACTTTCTTTTGATCGCTATTAAAATAACTGAGGGGTTAGCTGCTATTCATCAGGCTAATATTATTCACAAAGACATTAACCCATCTAATATTGTCTATAACCCTGAAACCGAACAACTGAAAATCATTGATTTTGGCATTTCCACCCGTTTATCCCAAGAATTTTTCACAGCTTGTCCTCCTAACCAATTAGAAGGGACTTTAGCTTATATTGCCCCGGAACAAACAGGGAGAATGAACCGAGGTCTAGATTACCGTAGTGATTTTTATTCCCTTGGAGTTACTTTATATGAACTTTTAACCAATCAATTGCCTTTTGAAACCACCGATCCTATGGAGTTAGTTCATTGTCATATTGCTCAACAACCTTTACCTGTTCATCAACTCATTCCAGAGACTCCCTTAACTCTCTCTAATATCATTAACAAACTGCTCGCAAAAACCCCAGAAAAAAGATATCAAACTGCCTTGGGTATTAAAGCTGACTTAGAAATCTGTCTTCATCAATTAAGGACGTTAGGACAGATTGCTCAGTTTTCTTTAGGCGGTCAGGATCTGACTGATAAATTTCAGATTTCTCAAAAAATATATGGTCGAAAACGGGAAGTTACTCAACTTTTGAAGGCTTTTGAGCGGGTTAGCCAAGGAACCACTGAAATGATCCTCATTTCTGGCTATTCAGGGATTGGGAAATCAGCTTTAGTTCATGAAATTTACAAACAAGTTACATATAAGCAAGGGCGATTAATTAGAGGAAAATTTGATCAATTACAAAGAGATACTCCTTATTCAGCTATTTCTCAAGCCTTTCAAATCTTAATCCGTCAACTTCTAGGTGAGCCAGAAAATATCCTCCAAGCTTGGAAAAAGAAAATTTTGGAAGCATTGGGTAACAATGGTCAAATTATTATCGATGTTATTCCCGAAGTTGAAAAAATTATTGGCAAACAGCAACCTGTTGAACTATTAGGAGGAAGCGAAAGTCAAAATAGATTTCATTTATTTTTTAAACGATTTATCAATGTTTTTTCTCAAAAAGAAAATCCATTAGTGATATTTATCGATGATTTACAATGGGCAGATTTACCCTCTTTAAACTTAATTGAACAATTAATATCAGATTCTGACATTAAATATTTTCTGATAATTGGAGCCTATCGAGATAATGAAGTTAGTTCGATTCATCCTTTAATGAATACTTTAGAGAAAATTCAGCAATCACAAGTTTCTGTATCGAAAATTACTCTTGCTCCTTTACAGATGAAGCACATTAATCAATTAATTGCTGATACCTTAAGTTGTTCGGTAGAAGTTACTATGCCTTTGGCAGATTTGGTGACACAGAAAACAGGTGGAAACCCCTTTTTTATCACTCAGTTTCTCTATTCTTTATACCAAGATGGTTTCATAATATTTAATCCTTCCTCTACTAAATTACAAGATAATAAGCAAAGTTATTGGCAATGGGATCTTACCAAAATTAAAAGTCTATCAATTACCGATAATGTCGTTGATTTAATGACTCATAAAATAAAAAAATTAGCTCAAAAAACTCAAAATATTCTAAAATTAGCCGCTTGTATTGGTAATCAATTTAGTCTAGAAGCTCTTTCTATTGTAAATAATACATCTCAACATATTACGGCTCAACAACTACAATTAGCCCTTGATGAAGGGTTAGTAATACCATTAGATAATAACTATAAACTAGCTCTACTCTGGAATTCAAAAGAATTATCGAGGCAACTCTTAGAAACTGAAACTTTGGGTGGGTATTCTAACTATGTTTCCTATAAATTTTTACACGACAGAGTACAGCAAGCAGTTTATTCTTTAATTCCAGAGGAAGAAAAGAAAAGGACTCATCTACAAATTGGTCGCCTACTGCTAAAAAACATTACAGACGATGAATTGTTAAACAATATTTTTGAAATTGTTAATCAACTTAATGAAGGTTCTGAGCTAATTACTGAGCAACAAGAAAAAGATAATTTGGCAGAATTAAATCTTAAAGCGGCCAAAAAAGCCAAAGCATCAACTGCTTATGAAACAGCATTAAAGTATTTAGATTATGGTCTCAGTTTATTAACAACTAATAGTTGGAGTGAGCAGTATCAATTGACTTTGGAACTTCATGAAGAAAAATTACATTCTCTCTTTCTTAATACAGAATTTCAGCAAATTTTATTTTATTCAAATATCATTATTAACCAAGCCAAATCAATCTTAGATAAAGTCAAAACATATCAGATAAAGATTGAATTTTATTATGCAAATTTTCAACCTGATCAGGCGATTGATACCGCTTTAAAAACCTTGAAAGAACTGGGGATTTTAATTTATAGAAGAAATGGCAAAAGTAATATTAATCAAAGCATTAATAAGTCGTTAAATTTAATTCTACAAAGAAGGAAAATTGACGATTTAGAAAGCCTTCCTGTTATGACTGATCCCTATAAGCTTAAAGCCATTCAAATCTTACAACAAATAATGTCTTCGACGGCAACTACTGATCCCCTATTACATATAAAAATAATCCTCAAACAGATTGATTTATTTATCAACCATGGAAATTCTCCTGAATCAGCAGCAACATATAGCTACTATGGAATGATATTATGTGGCTCTATCAATAATTATAATTTAGGATATGAATTTGGTAAATTAGCTCTTAAATTGCTCGATAAATATAATATTCGTCAAGTACAAGCTCTTATTATACAGACACATTATGGATGTATATATCACTGGAAAGAATATCTGAGAAACAAAGAGATCGATAACGAGTTACTAAAGAGTTTTCAAATCGGGTTAGATGTAGGTGATAACCAGTTTGCCTCTTATGTAGCCATAGACTATTGTATTTATAAACTGTTGGGAGGTTATCATTTGGAAGAAGTTGAACAGGAATATATAAAGTATAATCAGGTTATTAAAAAACTCAAGCAAACTTTTTCCTGTTTTTACCAAGAAATTTCTTATAATATAGTCAATAATTTACAAAAAAGCTTCAAAAAAGAAATTGCTTTATTTGTCGGTAACTCCATTGAAGAAGAAAATGCAGTTTTAGACCAATTAAATCAGACTAACAATGAATGGTTACTTTTTCTGATTTACTTTGCTAAACTATTATTATTTTATCTTCTTAAGATTTACAAGTCAGCAGTTACTTATGGAGAAAGAGGACTTCAATATATTTCAAACCCAACTATAAACTCATTTTTGATTTCTCCTCAACATAATTTCTATTCATCGTTGAGTTTTCTAGCTTATTATCATGACACAGAGCAAAATGATCAAAGAAAATTACTACAACAAGTAGATAACAATCAGCAGAAGATGGCAATATGGTCTAGTCATTGTCCAGCCAATTTTCAACATAAATATGATTTAGTTGAAGCAGAAAAAGCCAGAGTCTTAGGTCAAAACTGGCAAGCTCAAGAATTTTATGAAAAAGCCATTCAAGGCGCAAAGAAATATGAATTTATCCATGAAGAGGCTTTAGCTTATGAACGAGCATCTGAGTTTTATTTTACTTTAGGTAGAGAAGAAATTGGTAAATTATATCTCAGAAATGCTTATCATTGTTATGTGCGTTGGGGTGCAAAAGCTAAAGTTAAACAATTAGAAGAAGAATACCCTCAATATTTATTAGGCATCAGCAATCAAAACAAATCTCAAGGACTGAGTACCACTATTTCAGCTACTGGTAATGATGGAGCAGTTCTTGATTTAACCACTATTCTTAAAGCATCTCAAGCGATTTCTGGAGAAATTAAGCTAGAAAATCTTCTGCAAAATTTAATGAAAATTGTCATTGAAAATGCAGGAGCGCAGAAAGGTTGTCTGATTTTAGAACAGGAAGGAAATTGGGTCATTGAAGCTCAAGGCACAATTGATCAAGAAACGGTTAATATCCTAGAGTCAATTCCCATAGAATCTATCGACCATGATAACTCAATGCCTCTTTTACCCACTAAAATTATTTATTATGTGGCTCGCACAAAAGAAACTATCGTTGTAAACGATGCCACTTCATCAGGTCAATTTACAACTGATCCTTACATTGTTGCAAAACAAACTAAATCCATTCTTTGTACCCCTTTACTCAATCAAGGTCAAATAAAAGGAATTGTTTATTTAGAAAATAATCTAACCACAGGTGCATTTACTGATGAAAGAGTAGAACTATTAAACATTTTAGCGGCTCAAGCTGCTATCTCTATTGATAACTCCAGACTCTATCAAAACTTAGAACAAAGAGTGCAAGAACGCACTAAAGAACTCACAAATACTTTAGAGGTACTGAAAGCAACTCAAGCAGAACTTATCTTTGAAAATGACCTGCTTAAAAGTGCTGAACAACCCCCCAAATTTGTCTATCAAGTGGGGGGAAGTTTACCGATGGATGCACCAAATTATGTGGTTCGACAAGCCGATCGCAATCTTTATAAAGCTCTCAAACAAGGTCTATTTTGCTATGTTTTAAATGCACGTCAAATGGGAAAATCTAGCTTAATGGTACGGATGATGAGCCAATTACAAAAGGAGGGAATTAAATGTGCAGTCATTGACTTAACTCGCCTAGGAACAGACAATATTACCCCCGAACAATGGTATAAAGGATTAGCCGTTGATCTGCTCCGCAGTTTTGGATTAATCAAACAATTGAAAACTTTTAAAGCTTGGTGGAGTGAACAATTAGACCTGCCTCCTGTACAACGATTAGGACAATTTATAGAAGAGTTTCTTCTAATTAATGACGATTTTAATCAGCGGCAATCTAGACAATCGACTGTTATATTTATTGATGAAATTGATAGCATTTTAGGGTTAAAATTTGATGTCTCTGACTTTTTTGCTTTAATTCGTTCTTTTTATAACCAGAGAGCGATTCGACCTCAATTTCAAGAGCTAACTTTTGCCTTTTTTGGTGCTACCACACCTTCAGCTTTAATTACTGACCCCCAGAAAACACCTTTTAATATTGGTAACGCTATTGAATTAGCAAGTTTTAAAGAACACGAAGCCCAACCTTTATTATATGGGTTAACAGAAAAAGTTAGTAATCTTCAGACAATGCTCAAACAAGTCTTAAGCTGGACGGGAGGGCAACCTTTCTTAACTCAAAAACTCTGTCAACTGATGCGGGATAGTGAGCAGCCAATCCCCTCTAATCAAGAAGAACAATGGTTAGCTCAGTTAGTAGCAGAAAAAATTATTCAAGATTGGGAGATGCAGGATCAACCCGAACATTTAAAAACCATTCAAGATCGCCTTCTTCAAAGTCCAAACCGACCCCAATTATTAACCTTGTATCGACAAATCCTCCATCAAGAAGCAATACATATTGATAACAATCCCTATTTACCTGAGTTATTTTTATCTGGATTAGTGGTAAAACGCCATGGTAAAATGGACGTTCATAATCGCATTTATCAGACGATATTTAATACTGATTGGCTTGAGCGATCGCTATCTTAAACTGAACCAGTATATTGACTTCTAAAGTACTTTTGATACAACTGACAACTGACAATTGCTTGATTTTCCCTGAGTTTAATTAAACCCATACTATTAAGTTTATAAGCAATAATTGGATCGAGTATAATTGGTTGATTCCCTTGACAAATCTGTTGAAAAACATCGGCAAGTTCGGGTTGTTTTTGTAAAGTGACCCAGTGCAGCTGTAAATGAGAGGAATAAATCCCCGTTGATGTAATTGCTGATTTGATTAAATCTGGCATCGTTATTTGCTCTTGGCTAAGATGATAAATCGCTAAATGAATCAAGGCAGGATGTCCCCCCACTAAGTCGATCAATTGTTGAATTTCGTTGTTTGCTAATTCATTTAATTGATATTTTTTGGCTAATTCTGCCACTTGTTCTTGATCAAAACCCTGTAACTCTATGGGTAATCCCACATTAAAAGGAGACTGTTCTAATCGCAGAGAAACATAAGATTCTGTGGATTGAACAATAATTAAACGTAATTTCTGCCACAGGGGAGATCGCTTAGATTCTTCATAACAAGCTCGGATTAAAGGTAAAAAATCTTCCGCTACTTTCGGATGTTCAAAGACTCGATGCACTCCATCTAAAGCCAATACCACTGGCTGTTTTATTTCTCGTAAAATATACTCTTCAAAATAAATTGTCCAACTCATTTTAATTCCTATATCTTCATCCCAATAATCATCTAATTTGGCTTCTAAATTCAACTGCCGAGCGCAATTACGGCAAATCCAGCGTAAGAACTTGTTAAAATCTGCGATGATGTCTTGGTCTGCTTTTTGCAAATCTAAACTAACAATTTGATAACCGAATTGTTGTTGACAAGCCTCTAAAATTGTTAATAATAAAGACGTTTTCCCCCATTTTTTGGGCGCTTTAATGCGTACTAACGCCCCAGATTGACCGATTTCCTCGATAATTTTTGCTTCAAGTTTTGTTCGTTTTAGATAATAATAAGAATTATAGGGAACAGGAGCATCGGGGTATTCTGGACGCTCATTCTGGGGATATTCATTACCGCAATACTGAAGCAATGTGGAGTTGGTAAAATGAGATTGTAGTCTAGATAAAAAATTTTTCTTATTGATCGGAGAACCGATCAGTTGCGAGACTCTATGATAGAGTTCTGGCGCAACTACATTGGCAAGATAGCTGCTACTATAACCGTTTTCTTGGGCAATTTCTTGATAGTTCTTTTTCTGCCAAAGTCCTCGCAACAATAATTGTTCTGTGTCATTGAGACAGCGATTCTCAAGCTTGAGCAGTTGCCCATCAAGAATCTCTTGGATTTCCTCGAATTTCATTATTTTTGTCTAAGGTAAGAAGATTTGAAGAAATAGATTGTTTGATTTTCCAGTTCCGTTGCAGCCAGAAATATTGAATCTTGACATAACAGCACCGATTCAAAATAGAATTGGTATATTTGACAGACAAGCTGACGAGAACCAGTAACCGACAAAATTGTGCGATGGCAACCCTGAGAGGGATTAAATTCCCCCCTTGCTAGGAAATTATAGCATTTCTTGTCAAGGTCAATTACACGGCAGCAATTATCTCTTGATGATTTCTATCAAAAACCCTAAGTCTTCAGCGTCTAACTCCTCGATAATCCTATTAAGAATTAATTCGGAAAAATCCTCACAGGAGTTGACTAGACAGGGTTTTAGCAATCAGATGTACTGCATTTAAACTGCCTATTGAGAATTTTAGTACAGTGGCTGCTCCCAATCTTGCCAACAACGGTGAACAGTTACTGTTCATCCCTCAATACACTTGCTCCCAGAGCTTCTAGGGTTTCTTGCAGTATTTCAGCGCGAGAGAAATTACCCTGATCTTTCAATAATTGTAGGCCTTTTTGCCAAATCTCGATCGCCTCATTATAACTACCGAAAACTATATAAGCAACCCCTAAATTTTGGTAAATAGTGGGATTATCGGGGTTTAACTTGAGAGCTTTTTTATAAGCTTTAATCGATTCTGGTAGCCGGTGCAGTTGTTTGAGAACCAGTCCTAAATTATAGTAACCATCGGCATAGCTAGGATCAATTTCTACGGTTTTCTCAAAGATAGATAAGGCCGATTCGTATTTTTCTGCTTCGTATAATAACCCACCTAAATTATTATAAGCACCCAGTTTTAACTTATCTAAAATTGGCTGCTTAATCGCTTTAACAAAATGATCGCCTGATTGCTTAAATTCCTCCACTGAATAATAATAATTAGCGAGATGATAATATAACTCGTATAAAATATGAGGATTAGAGCCATGGCATTTTAAACCATGTTTGAGCAGCTTAAAACCCTCTTTATCCCTGCCAATCTTCAGATATAACCCCCCCAATTTACTACACACATAGGGATCGTGGGGATGTTGCTGATAAAAACCCTCCATCGCTTTTCTTGCCCGTTCAAACTTATCTAAGCTGGCTATTTTATCGACGGTGTAACCGTAGTGAAAGATAGCAATTTCTGGCAGTTCAACTATTTTCCAACCAGGTTCTTTTTTTAATAAAATAGCCACATTATCATCAATAATTGAGTGATAGGGACGGGTAAAAGTGACCTGAGGATGTCGGCGAAATAGCCGCGAAATTAGAGAATAAGGTGATTGTACGGCTCCGATTTCATGGCGGATTAAATTAATCACTAAATTTTCCTCTTTTTCCATTGCCCGACGCATTTTCGTTACGATAGCGGGATTTAATTCCTCATCAGCATCAAGGACTAAAATCCAATCGCCAGTAACATATTTTAAAGCCTCATTTCTGGCATCGGAAAAATTACCCCGCCAATCGTAGCTAGGAACTATGGCACCGTAACTTTGAGCAATAGCAATCGTATCATCGGTCGAACCCGTATCCATAACGATCATCTCATCCACCACCCCTTTAACGCTATCCAAACAGCGCCGGAGATTTTCGGCTTCATTTTTGACAATCATGCAGAGACTAAGTTTAGGCATAACTTTACTCACTCTAGCGGTCAATCTTGAGCGATAGCGGCCAATCAATAACCCACTGATTACCGCTCACCGATTATCGATCATCCTCTGAGTCTACCTTAAACCGTTCTACCGAAGAAAGCAGCTCCCGGGAGATACTCACCAGTTTTTGCAGAGAACCGGCCACCCGTTGGGATTCTTGGGAAGTTTCCTGAGCGGTTAACTCCACCGACTGCATAACTTGGGCGACATTGAGGGAATTTTCCCGTTGTTTGACCGTATCGGCGGTAATCGATCGCACCAGCGTATCGATGCGGTTAGAAACTTGGATAATATCTTCTAGGGACTTCTTCGCCTGTTCCGAGCGCTCGGTGACATCGATCACCTGTTGAATCCCTTCCTCCATCGCCGTCATTACCGAACCCGTTTCCGATTGGATATGTAAAACGATCTGTTCAATTTCCTTAAGAGATTTAGCGGCTCTATCGGCCAACTGACGCACCTCATCGGCCACAACCGCAAAACCGCGGCCCGCCGCTCCTGCTCGCGCCGCTTGAATCGAGGCATTAAGAGCCAATAAATTGGTCCGCGAGGCAATCTGAGAGACTACCGCGACAATTTTCGAGATTTCCTGGGAAGCTTCCGCCAAACGCTTGACTTTTCGCGCTGTTTCTGATACGGTCTCGCGGATTTGCAGAATTCCCGCCACGGTTCTTTCCACGGAATCGCCCCCCTTCAGGGCGGTAATCGAGGAAGTGCGGGCGACTTCTTCGGCTTCTCTGGCGTTTTCTGCCACCCGTTGAATTGAGTCGGTCATCATCTGTACCGAATTAAGGGTGACGGCCAATTCCTCCGCCATCCGCAGGGCATCGCTAGACTGATTGCGGGCGAAAGATTCACTATTGGTACTGCCTTGATTCACCTGTTTTGCCGCTTTTTTCACCTGTCGGACAATTTCGCGCAGGTTTTGGATAGTCAAATTAAAAGCATCGGCCACCGCCCCTAAAACATCGGCGCTTACCTCCGCTTCCACGGTCAGATCTCCCCGAGCCGCTCCTTCCACATCATCGAGAAGTCGAATCACTTGCCGTTGTAAGTCTTCCCGTTCCCGTTCCGTTTCGGCGGCGCGGCGTTGGGCTTCCGTGGTGGTAACTACCACCACCCGAGCCATCTGATTGAAACGATTGGCCAGTTGACCGAATTCATCTTCCGAGTAGATCGTCGCTTTAGCGTTAAAATTACCTTCCGAGAGATGATCGAATTGGCTTTGCAGATCGTTGAGACTGCGCTTAATCTGACTAATTAGCAACTGTAGGCCTAGCCAAGTCAGGGCCAGGGTTCCCAGTCCGGTTAATAACATCATGGTTAGTACCGGTTGACTGAAGGGGGAAAGACTGGCTGAGGCTGGCGGTTTTGGGGCCGGTTTGGGGGCAACCTTTTCGGTTTTTGCCCGGCTATTCGGGGCTGGTTTGGCAGCCAAGAGCGTAGAAAGCCAAGAGGTGGTACTAACGGTACTAACGGCAAAAATTATGATCACAGGGGTAATACCCGCTAAAGCCGCTAGGATTAGTTGTTTTTTGCCTAAAGAAGCGTTGACAAAAAAGCCTAATTTGCCCGGAGCGACTTCCACCACTGGCTTGAGCAAGCGCTCGGAAGCATGGGTAAGATGACTATCTCTTTTGTCATTGGGGGTTTTTAGACGAGAAGGATTAAAACTAGGCTCTCCCACACCAGAACTGGCATTAAGGCGCGCACTGGGTTCGGGGAGAAAACCACCACTTAAAGCTTCCCCCCCCGAACGGGTAAATAGCTCCCAGTCTCCCAGTCCTTGAACCGTATCCGTCAGAGCCAGTGGGGAAAAACCGTCTAAATCCTCATCATTGAGTTCTGGTTCCCCAAAATCTCCAGTGTCTTCCTCCTCGTATCTTTTTTGAGTGACTCGGCCAGTTTTTGCCCCTTGTGGGCGGGTCGATTCCGGGTCAATGGCAAAAGTGCTTTCTTCTAGGGTATCCCTATAGGATAACTCCTGATCTCTACCGGTGAGGGGATTTCCCCCCAGATCAGAGGAAACCATAAAAGTGGCTTCTCCCGTTGACCCTAACTCACCGTCCCACCCTTCCTCCAGCGAGTCAATCTCCGCCGCTTCTAAAAAGGGGAAAGGGGCTTCCCCCTCCGCCGAATCGCTAGACCACTGGGAACCGTGAGAGCCAGGGCCCAGCAGGGTAAGGGAACTAAAGGCGGTTTCCTCCGATTCCTCAAAATCATCGTCATAGGAATGGACTTTACTTACCGTAGGCTCGCCGGGATCCTCCTCATTGAAAAGACTACTATTCCAATCCAGCTCTTTATTTTGTCCATCGGGGTCAGCCCCTGGCGACTTCCAGGAGCGAGAATGGTTAAAACCTTGACCTAGATCGAAAGCTGCCTCGCTGTAGGCAATGCTTTCCGTAGCAGCGATCGTAAAATCTCCCTCCTCGGCTTCAAAACGAAATTGCCGAATCTGATCGAGACCACGCTGGGCATAATCGACTAGATCGGAGCCATTGGGAGAATTTTTAGCCAATTGCAGCACTGTTTCGTAACGTTCCTCCGCCAATCTGTATTGTTGTAGTCCTAGATGAATGTGACCCTGTAAAAGCATGACATTGGCATCCTCGGGATACTTGCTGGTCATCTCTTTGACAATGACGGCGGCATCCTCAAGGTTGCCCTGGCAATAGGCGGTGTTAGCCTTTCTATAGAGTTTTGCGTATTCTGTCCCTGACGGCATTTGCCCCTCCCCTAGTAAAGTTAAATGAAGTAGTTAGTAGTTTCAAGAAAGAATTCCTATAAATCCTATTCTGCTATTTTTTTCAGGTTTTAAGCCGCCCAACGGGCAAAACGGAGTATGGCCAGATGATCGAGTAGTCTTAAGGTTTTTTTTGATTCTTGGCCCAGAATCCACTCTCCCTGCACATAGAGGGCGATCTGATCGGGAATACTGGCCGCACTACCTAGTTTATCTGGGTCGAGCCATTCCATATCTCCCAAACGTTCCACCGCTAAACCGAGGATCGTTTCCTCTTCTTTGATCGCAATTATGGGAATTTCGGCTCGATCGGTGTTTAAGCGGCTGCTATCCCCCAAAAATTGCCCGAGATCCGCCACCCAGATCACTTGACCCCGGAGATTGATCGTGCCGAGGAGCAAGGGTGAAGCATTGGGAATGGGGGTAATGCGATCGAGTGGTTGCTGTATTACCTCGCAAATTCCCACGGCACTAAGGGCAAACTCGTCCTGAGAGGGTAGATAAAATCGCAAGTACAGTTCACCGACGGGAGTTTGTAATTCCTGATTGTCGGGGGCGATATTTTGAGCGTTACCAGCAAAAAAATCGGCGTTGTTAAGCATGAGTTTAGTTCTCTTGCAACTAATAATTCGGGCGGCGTTTTTAGCTGTCTTGACCTATGCCATAGCTAGACTGTCCCCGGTGAGGGCGATTTTATCGGCGCAACAGTTGTTTAATGGTATAAATGAACTCAATCGGTTCAAAGGGCTTGACAATGTAGGCATCGGCTCCGATTTTCATGCCCCAATAGCGATCAAAGACTTCCCCTTTCAAGGAACAAATGACCACCGGGACATTTTTGGTTTTTGGATCCGACTTGAGACGACGACACACCTCATAACCATTCATGCGGGGCATGACGATATCGAGGAGGACGAGATCCGGATTGGCTCTCTGAATATGTTCGAGGGCTTCCACCCCATCCGTGGCGATCGTGACCTTAATGCCGCTATTGCGGAGTAAATCACAGATCAGTTCCCGTTGCGCTTGGCTGTCTTCTACCAGCAATATTTCGCTCATAACTCCCTACCTAGCTAGGCTGCCAAGAACAACAATGGCAAAAGATGCCCGATAATAGTCCCCGTTGACCGGATGCTCCGAAATTTCTCTCATTTTTGCCTCCAACGCAATCTGAAATTTATCAGGGGGTTCCCTCTAAACAAGGACTTGATTCACCCTTTCGGGTTTCATCTCTATAGTTCCCAATTCCACCGTTAAAAACCACCAGCCAAGAGATTTTTGTTCGGGTTTGGGGGTTGGGTGTGAGGTTTTAGGGTGTTGGGTTTTAGGATTTTAGGATTTTAGTTGAAATTCCTCAGTAAAATACGGCGAATCTCGATCTAATTGCAGCTTCCTTCCATAATTTCTCGGAATCTCCCCCAATAGACCCTATTTCTTTTAGTCTAGGAGAAGCATTTATCTTACTTGTGAGGTACAAAGTCTCGGGTTTTGGGGAAGGCCGGAACTGGGGAAGGCTGGAGCAGTAGCTGGTCGTCTGGGGATGATGCCAAATGCCTTCATACTTCATCTTGATGAGAAACGCTCTCTTAGACCAAATCCGTTTTTAATAGTGTGATTAACTCTCAAGTTATCAATTGTTTCTCCCTGCTCCCCACTCCGCAGCTCCAGCGCTCCCTTCTCCCCACACCCCACACCCCACTCTCCTATACCTTTTAAACAGGATTTAGTATTACCTCCTCTTGTCACTAATAATAAATCTGATAAGCTAATTATGTAACATATTTTTCAGTAAGCTTTACTGAATTTAAACCAGCCCTAGAGATTGTTAGTACAAAAGTTCTAGCTCCCTGTCTTTGCTTGTAGCTCTCATGCCGTCTTAACCGATAATTTAGATGTGTAGTCAGCTTATTCACAGCAGCCAGAGGTAAAAAGGGTCAGAAAACACGAGCCGATTTATGAGATTGACTGCCGAATTTTTTGAGACTAGGACAGTACATTTGCACTGAAAAATCTCCAAAAATTTTCCAGTGGGGAAGAGGAAAAATTGAGAACAAATGTATGAATCAAAAAGAAAAACTCGAATGATAGAAATTAAAAAATTTTTGGGATCGGATGGTTACACTGACAACCATAGACGGGCCGCTCCTAGCCTCGATCGCCAACTCTCTCTAAAACGGCGTTGTCAGATGTAAAGATGAATCAAGCAAAAGTGTAGGGAACTGGAACATCCTTAAACTTAAGGTAATGAATTAGAAGCGGTAGGGAATTTTCTAACATTTTGACACATT
>VYLN01000053.1_pt1 | contig 28120 bp, 26 predicted proteins | sample 5109471 | NCBI WGS metagenome assembly VYLN01 (sample SAMN12291806, study PRJNA351875) | freshwater metagenome | isolation source: freshwater lake | place: USA: Michigan, Lee Lake | collected 2013-08-06 | reverse complement strand
TGGGGAAGCCCGCGAGCGAAGATCAATGTCGCGACGGGTGATGGCAGCGTGACGAATGTTGATATGCAGAACTTGCTGCTGCGAGCGGCGGCTGATGATGGATTTGTACTTGAGCCGCTGGGGACGTTACGGGCTCCGGATGGCCCGCCCTTAAAGGGGCCGCGCGATCCGTTGCCAGCGGGGGCGATCAGCAATGCAGCGGTTGGCGGCGAGTTGACGTTGGACAATGAGTATCCGTTGTGGTTTTTCGCGACGCGTGATGGGATTCGGGGGAGGGACTTGCCGTGAGGGGAGGAAGAGTCGGAAGCCGCCACGGAGTGGCGGCCTACCGAAGATCGAGCCGCCATGGAATGGCGGGCCACCGAAAACAGAGCCGCCGGGGATGATGCATGTCTTTTGAGGAACGGTTTGCAAATGTGGGACGTTGGTTGGATGACCTGGTGTGGTCGCTCAAGACGCGATCGGGGTCGGGGAATCGCATGCGCGGGATGCGCGATGCCGTGGCGGAAAAAATGCGGACGGCGAAGGAGGGGGCCGGCGAGCAGCTCGAACGCGTGAAGTACATGCACATGCCCGAGACGGATGGGCCCACGGGCAAGGGGTGGCGGATTGCGGGCGTCGTCGTGGTGTGCGTGCTTTGTATGGCGGTGGGGATTTTTGTGGGCCCGCGAGTCTTTGGAACCACGCAGCACCGGTTGACGGTTGAAGAAATGGCGGCGATGGAGAAGCTGCGAGCGAACGCGAACCGAACCACGCTGTTTACACCCGCGCCGCAGGCGGGCGAAGCGACTGGCGCGGATGGCAAGCCAGCGGCGAGGCCTCGAACGACGACGGCGAACCCGATGTTTGGGGCACCGGTGGGCGGCGCGAAGGACGGCGGGGGCCGGCCCTGAGCGTTGGCGGTCGTGTGGCGGAATGCGGGCGAAATCAAGGCGTTGAACTCACACGCGAAACCTTTGCGGCAAGTGGGCAATTTGTCCGCCGAAAACCGATACAGTGCGATTGAGAAAACGCGTTGTCGCGAGGTGTCAAAGCGTCATGTTGCGGTGCGAGGGATCGCGCGGGCGTGAATCGGCTTTGCAGATTGTTTGCGGCGATGGGTTGGGCTGGCTGGGCTTTTCTATCTGTTGCAAGGATGCACTGTGACCGCGATTCCACATACTCCAACGTCGCCATCGCTTACGACTTCCAGCTCCCCCACTACTGCGGTTGGCGCGGGCAGTTCGCACTTGTCGGCGGAAGTGTCCATTGTGTCGACGGTTTCCATGGCTGGGGCGCATTTGCGGCTTGCTGGCGAGGCGACCGTGCGTGACGACTTTGATGTGCTGATGAAGCACGTGTATTTGATTGGCATTGGCGGCTCGGGCATGTCGGGGCTGGCGCGGATGCTCAAGAGTCGCGGAGCGATTGTGAGCGGCAGCGACAACGCGCCGGGCGAAGCGACGGATGCGTTGATTGCCGAGAAGATTGCGATCACGTTTGATCAGAGCAAGGCGTGGCTGCCTGATGCGTGTGATCTTGTCGTTGCAAGCGCGGCGGTTCGGGCGGATCATCCGCAGATGTTGGAAGCCCAGCAACGCAGCGTGCCGACGATGCTGTACGCCGAGGCATTGGGCAAGTGCATGCAAGGACGCACGAGTATTTGCATCGCAGGAACGCACGGCAAGAGCACGACGACGGCGATGACGGGATGTGCGCTGACGGACGCGGGACTGGATCCGACGGTGATTGTGGGAGCAACTTCGCCGCAACTGGTGAAGGGAACGCTGCACGAGGGAAGCGAACACAGTGTCGGATTTCGTCTGGGAAATGCGAAGATTCCTGCAGGCACGCACGCGGGTGACGCAGGACTACTGGTGGCTGAAGCGTGCGAGTACAACCGCAGCTTTCATAACTATCGCCCGACAATTGGATACATCGGCAGCATCGAGGCGGACCACCTTGACTGCTACGGCACGCTGGAAGCGGTGATTGAGAGCTTCCATGAGTTTGGCAAGTTGTTGCCTGATGCGAGCGCGGGTGGGAAGTTGCTGATTGCACACGACGGCGCGCACCGGCGCGAGGTGACGCGCGGGCTCAACTGCGAAGTTCACACGATCGGATTTTCGCCCGAGGCGGATTACGTCGTGCACTTTGATCCGGCGACGCGCGCAGTTGCGCTTTCACACGGGCGCGAGACGATTGCTCGCTGGACGAACCTGATTCCGGGCAGTCACATGGCATTCAACGCGTGTGCGGCGTTGGTGCTCGCGACATTTGCAGGCGCTGATCCGCTGATTGCGGCAAAGAGCCTGGCGCACTTTCGCGGCGTAGACCGGCGGATGCAACTGCTGGGTGAAAAGAAAGTCGGCGCGGGACTTGTTCGCGTGTTTGATGATTACGGACATCACCCAACTGAAGTTGATTGCACGCTGCGTGCGCTGCGCGAGAGCGAGCGGCCTGAAGATCGCGGCGGGCGGCTGATTTGTGTTTTTCAGCCGCATCAACATAGTCGGACGCGGCACTTGCTGGAAGAGTTTGCGAACAGCTTTGGGCATGCGGACATTGTTCTCGTGCCGCATATTTACTTTGTGAGAGATAGTCAGGAAGAGAAGCAAAAGGTGACGGCGGGAGACTTGGTGGATCGCTTGCGCGAGAAGGGTGTGCGGGCGATGCACTTGTATCCGTTTGAGGCGATTGTGGACCACTTGCAGCACACGGCGCGTGCAGGTGATGTGGTGGTGGCGATGGGCGCGGGGCCTGTGTGGCAGGTTGCGAAGGGATACTTGGACGCGTGAGAGAGGCGAAGCTTGCGGGAGGCGCGAGAATGACCACGGCAACACTGCCTGCATTTGTGACGCATGGAACGCCCATCAAAACATGGTTTGGCGTAGGTGGCAGCGCAGATCGATTTGCGACGCCCACCAGCGTGAGTGATTTGCGAACGTGTCTGGCGATTGATCCGACGCTGCGCGTGCTGGGTGATGGGGCGAATCTGCTCGTTGATGATGACGGCGTTGATGCGTTGGTGGTGTCGCTGGATTCGCCGCAACTTGCGAAGATTGAAGTGATGGATGCGGCGAGCGGCTTGGTGCGAGCGGGGGCGGGCATTCACATTTTCAAGTTGATGAACGCGACGATTCGAGCTGGGCTGGGCGGACTTGAAGTGCTCGCAGGCGTGCCGGCGACACTGGGCGGCGCGATTGTGATGAACGCGGGCGGAGCGTTTGGTCAGATTGCGGATATTGTGGAGCGCGTGCATGCGGTGGACAGGGCCGGGCGCGATGTGGTGCTCGAGCGGCGGGATATCGCGTTTTCGTATCGGCACAGCGGGCTGACGAATTTGATCGTGACTGGGGCGGAACTGCGGCTGACGCCTGGTGATGTCGCGGTGCTTGAAGCGCGGAAGAAAGAGATCAACGAGTACAAGTTGCGGGTGCAGCCGATGAGCGCGAATAGTGCGGGATGTTGCTTTAAGAACCCGACGCTGCGAAACACGATTGAAGGCGTGGGTGAAGCGGGCAAACGCGTGAGCGCGGGATTGCTGATTGATCGGGCGGGGCTCAAAGGTTTGCGGCACGGAACGGCACGCGTGAGCGAACTGCATGGGAACTTCTTAGTGGTTGATGACAAGACGACTGGCAAAGCGCGAGATGTGATTGAATTGATGGATTTGGTCGCGAATCGCGTGATGAATCACTTCGGTGTTGCACTGGAACGCGAAGTTGTGGTGTGGCAGCGGCATGGGTGAGATCGCGTTCACCATGAAGACAGGTTCACCGCAAAGACGCGAAGGGCGCAAAGAAAGGCAAAGAGGATTGGTTGGATGTTGGGATACGTGCGGCGGTGTGGATTGTGTTTCGTTGGTGATTCGACTCCGCTAACTGCTCTCCGTTCCCCGTTCCCCGTTCCCCGTTCTCCGCTCTCCGTTCTCCGTTCTCCGTTCTCCGTTCTCCGTTCTCCGTACTTTTCCGCCCAATGGAGCAATCAATGACTCTTCCAAAAGTTCTTGTACTAGGCGGCGGGCCTGATAGCGAGCGTGAGGTTTCGCTGCTGAGTTCGCAGGGTGTTGCGGATGCGCTGACTCGCGCGGGGCATCAGGTGCGGCGGGAGGTTATTGATCGCATCGGTGTTGATGAGTTGCGTGCACTCGGCGGCGATGTGATTTTTCCGGTGTTGCATGGGCCTTGGGGCGAAGGTGGACCCATGCAGGATGTGCTCGCGAAGGTTGGCAAGGCTTATGTCGGTTGTGCATCAGCGGCGGCACGCATGGCGATGGACAAGATGGGCAGCAAAATGGCCGCGGCGCGAGTGGGCGTGCCAACGTTGCCTGCAGTGGTGCTGAATGCAAAGGATGATGAGCCGCCGGTTGGTATTCCGTGCGTGGTGAAGCCGGTGCATGAGGGGAGCAGTGTGGGCGTGCACATTTGTACCACTCGCGAGCGGTGGGACAGGGCGATGATCGCGGTGGCAGAAGCGCGGAGACAGTCGCCGCTGCGGGTGAATATGGTGGAGCAGGCGGTGGTGTCGCCTCGCGAGGTGACGGTGGGTGTGTTGGATGGAACTGCACTGCCGGTGATCGAGATTGCGAGTGCGGTGGAGTTTTATGACTATGAAGCCAAGTACAACCGCGATGACACGAGGTATGTTGTGAATCCGGAATTGCCAGCGGGGTTGACGCAGGTTTTGCAACAACGCGCGCTGGCGGTGGCGAAGGCGATTGGCGTGCGGCATTTGTGCCGGGTTGATTTTCTGATTGATAAGACCGGCGATGCGTGGTTTTTGGAGATCAACACGATGCCCGGGTTTACGAGTCATAGCTTGCTGCCCATGGCGGCGAATGCGGTGGGGCTTGATTTTGCGGCATTGACGAGCAAACTGGTGCAGATGGCGCTGCGGGATCAGGAGTAGGCGAGTGGCTGCTTGGTGCGTGGCGGCTGTTCACAATCCGAGTTTATCGCAGCGTCGTCGAGATCGGGCGGTGCAGGTGGCTCGATCCGGGTCTTCGCAGAGCCTCAGGCCCGGTGTCGGGTGGGGTGGGATCACTGGCACTTAGCGGCTTGTTGTAAGAGTTTTTCGTGGGGCGCGAGTGAAAACTCGCTGTGGACGGCGTCGCGAATGACGCCGGATTTATCAAGCAGATACGTGATGCGCAGTGTGCCAAAGGGGAGTGGCAGGCCGAAGATTCCGCTGGCTTTATACAGCTTTGCGACTTCGCCCGTCTCGTCGGCGAGCATGATGTGACGAAGATTGTGTTCGCTGCGAAACTTGGCTTTGCTTGCGGTGCCTTGACGGCTGATGCCCACGACGCTGACTCCTGATGACTCGAGAGTTGAGAACGTATCGCGCACCATGCAGGCTTCTTTGGTGCACAGGGGCGTGTTGTCGCTGGGATAGAACATGAGCACAACCGGGCCACGCGCGAGGAGGCTTTGCAGCGACGTTTGGGTGTTCGTATGATCGGGCAGGGTGAAGTCAGGCGCGGTGGAACCGATGGCGAGCATGCAGGATCATTCGCTCACGCAGGTTGCTGGAGTCATGCCAGCCAAAAACAATTCTTCGCAGACAAGTTCGATGTCACTATCGGCGACGAGAGGTTGCGGCGTTGCGGTGTGAGGAGCGGGAATGCCAATACGCCGCATGGAGGTTTCGATTCCGCCTGGTGTGATGAGCACCAGACAGGTGCAAGGCTCGTGGCTTGCGGTCCAGGTGCGATGGGGCACGCCGGCGGGCACGACCACGATTTCGCCGGGCGATACGGTTGTGCAAACATCGCCGCGCTGAATGCCCAGAACGCCTTCCATGACGCGGTAATACTGGGTTTCGATGGGGTGGACGTGCAGCGGGGTCGCGATGTCTTCGCGATAAGCGCTCGCGACGTGGTAGAGGGTGAACTCACCTTGGGTCTCTTGTGCGGTGAGCAGCAGGGTCATGACATCGCCCAAGACGATGTAGCGTTCGAGGCCTTGAAGATCGGCGATCGACTGATGGGTCCCGGCGTTGGTCAAACTTGCAATCAGGCTGCATCCTCTTACAAACTTCCGATTTTGACCCCGGTATGGAGACGTCAGCGGGGTACGGCAGCATACCACAATTGCGCCGCATTCCTATGAAAATCTACATCAATCTTGCGGCAAGCGGTGTCGATCTTCTTTGGAGAAACACAACCTGCGCGTTGGAGAAAATTGCGTATTATTACGCAAAGGTCGTTTACGCAAAGGTCGTTCGCAAGGAGCCCACGCATGCCTTTCTACACCAAGCTCGGTTTGATGCCCCAGAAGCGCCACGTGCAATTTCGCCGGCCTGATGGCTGTTTGTATAGCGAAGAAGTTTTTGGTACTGAGGGGTTTGTGGGCCCGACCACCACGATGTACCACATTCATCCGCCGACCCAGGTGTACGGGTGGAAGCCTCTGTACTCGACGAAAGCCGAGTATTTTGAGAAGGACATCATGCGGATGCGGCATGTGAAAAGTGCGCCGATGATACCATCGGGTGATTTTGTGACGGGGCGGGTTGTGCTGTTTGGCAATAGCGATGTGGAGATGGCAGTTTGCAATCCCGCCGAGCAGTTGGCGTATCACTACAAGAACGGCCAAGGCGATGAATGTCTGTTTATTCACTTCGGCAGCGGCGTGTGCCACACGATGCTGGGCACGCTGCGATTTGGGCCGCGCGATTATCTTGTGATTCCCAAGGGCGTGATTTACACCATCATCTGGGACAAGCGGGCGGACAAGGTGACGTTTGACGCGACGGGCAAGGCGAGCGATGGCGGGCCATCGATCGAAGCGATGCCGTTTGGCAAGGTGTTGCTGATTGAAACCACAAACGGCAGCCATATCGGGCCGCCGCCGAGGTATGTGAGCAAAGCAAACGGGCAATTCCTTGAACACGCGCCCTACTGCGAGCGCGATATCAAGCTGCCTGAATTTCCGATGACGTGGGATCAGAAGGGCGACTTCCCCGTGCGCATCAAAGCTCGCGATTTGATTCACGAGTACATCTATCACTACCACCCGCTGGACATCGTTGGCTGGGACGGCTGTTATTACCCGTTCATCTTCAACGCCGATGATTTCAGTCCCATCACCGGCAAGCTGCACATGCCGCCGCCGATTCATCAGACGTTTGAGGCGCACAACTTCGTGATCTGCACGTTCGCGCCGCGCATGCTTGACTACCACCCGCAATCGATCAAGGTGCCGTACAACCACAGCAACCTTGATAGCGATGAGGTGCTGTACTACGTGGATGGCAACTTCGGCAGCCGCAAGGGCATCGAGATCGGTTCGCTGACTGCGCACCCGCAGGGCATTCCGCACGGGCCGCACCCGGGCACGATTGAAGCGAGCCTGACGGCGACGCACACGCAGGAACTTGCGGTGATGTGCGACACGTTCAGGCCGCTCTTTCCGACCAAAGCCGCGCTCGATATGGATGACCCCAAGTATCCCGCGAGCTGGCAGGGCGAGCACTTCCCGGGCCTTACCAGCGGCAAGATGCACCTCAACGGCGTGACCGTCCCACCCGCAAGCGCGGCGGCATTCCCGAAGGAAGTGCTTCCGGTGGCCATCATTAAAGCTGATGCGGCGGACACGCGGATGCCCGCGCCGGGAACGGTGGTTGGCGGGAACGGCAATGGCGCGAACGGCGGACCCACCATGAAGACGGTGACGGCGAATGTGTGGGGGCCGTAACGCAGCAGGTAACGATGATCACCACGATACCGGCGCACCGTCGCGCCGGTTTTCATTCAACTAATCGCGAAGGGGACGACTTCATGTTCCGCAAACTGTTCGGTCTTGCTGAAAAGCGACAGCCCAAGCCCAACCACATTCTCTCGATGCCTCTGCTGCAATCGCACATGAACTTCGTTGCGCGCGATGTTGTGAAGAAAGCGAACGAACTCTTTCCGATGTGGCCGGTCGAGATGGGCGAGGACAGTGACAAGGGCAGTGCGATATTCAACGTGCCTTCGCTCAGTGCGGGCGTGATGGTGATGCCGATGCCCACGAGCCTGCCGCCCCGGGAGCTTGATCACTCGCTACCGATGTCGCCCTTTTGGGTTAACGCGAAGAACAAACCAGCACACGCCTCGCATGTGATGATGGTGGGTCAAGGCGAATCGCTTTCCGCTGCGGCGCAAGCGGCGACGGTTGTGGGCATTTCGATGCTCAACCTGCCGGGAGGTGTCGCTTGGTATGTGGGCGGCGGATGCATGGTGCACAACATTAAAGTCATAACGAACCTGGCGACGGAAGCGGCGCGTGATGGCGTTTTTCCCGTGCCGATCTGGGTCAACGTGATTGCCTCGAAGAACCCAGCGGGCGGGATTGATGCGAGCACCGTGGGCATGGACTCGTTTGGCCACATGGAGATGGAAGCAATTGGCTCGACGGAGGAGCTCGGTGAGCTGCGCTCTCGCTTGTTTGGTGCTGCGGTATATGTCATTCTGAATGACATCGTGTTCAAGCACGGCGAGACCATGGGCGAGTCGGCAACGGAACGCATTCGCATTGAAGTGGGCAATAGCAAGCTCGGCAAGGACGGGAAAGTTGTGCGCTTTGTGATGTCCTGAGTGCTTGATCATGCACGGGCTACGTGCGTTGGGGTTATGCCGCACGCGGGGCCCAGTGACTACAGTGTCGACATATGGCAATCTGTATGTGTCCTCTTTGTGGCTCCGCCACTGCCCGCCCGTGGCTGCACGTCCCCATCGACTGGCGCAAGTCCGCCGACAAGACGGCCTATGAGCTCGCGTGGTGCGATGGTTGTGCGTTTGGTTTTCTCTCGCCCCGGCCTACGGCTGCGCAAGTTGCGACGTTCTACGACACTCCCGATTACTACACGCATGCCACGCAGGCGGCGAAGGCTCCGGCTTCGCCTTTGCATGAGAAGTTGCGGGTGGCGCTCGCGTGGCGGCTGGATAAGGGCCGCGAGTTGCATCACACGCCGGCGATTGTGAGCGCGGCGTGGGACAAGGCCGATTTGCGTGGTGCGCGTGTGCTGGACCTTGGGTGCGGCAGCGGGAACTTTCTTGCACGCATGCAGCAACAAGGCGCGATCGTCACGGGTGTTGAGCCTGATGAGAAGGCACGCGAGGCGGTGCAATCTCGCGGCATTGCGGTGCATGCGGGTACGGCGGAAGATGTGCCAGCCGAAGTGCTGCGCGAGAAGTTCGACATCATCGCGACGCGCCACGTGCTCGAGCATTGCATCGATCCGCTGACGGTTCTGCGAAACATCAAGAGCATGCTTGCTCCAGGCGGCGTGTACTTGTGTGATGTGCCCAATAACAACGCGCTGGGATTGCAGCGTGCTGGTGCGGCGTGGCACTGGCTTGATGTGCCGCGGCACATCAACTTCTTCACGCGGCAGAGCCTTGCAAACGCCGCTCGCAAAGCGGGATTGACAATCGCGAGCGAAACATATTGCGGTTTCACGCAGCAAGTCGCACCGGCCTGGATTGGCTTTGAACGCACGTCAACAAAACACATGGCCGAAGCAGCGATGAAGAACGTTCGCCCCGATGGGCTGATGCCCGGGCACACACAGGCGTGGAAACTGCTCGCAGCACTCGCATTGGCGAGTGACGACGAACGCTACGACACACTGCGGATTATCGCAAAGTAGATGCTTGCACGCCGTATCATCGCGGCATGACACAGAGCGACAAGGCAGACCGCAACATCATCGATCTCCGCAGCGACACGGTGACGAAGCCGACGGCTGCAATGCGTGAAGCGATGGCTCGTGCGGAGGTTGGCGATGATGTGTTGGGCGATGATCCCACTGTCATCGCGCTCGAACGGCGGTTTGCCGAAATGCTCGGCAAAGAAGCCGCGGTCTTCGTTCCCAGCGGAACGATGGCGAATCAGATCGCGATCAAAGTTCACACGCAGCCGGGCGATGAGATTATCTGTCACGAAGGCTCGCACATCATTCATTACGAAGGCGGCGGGCCAGCGGCGCTGGCGGGCTGCATGGTCAAGGGTCTGGCGGGCCTGCGCGGGCAGTTCAGCGCGAGCGAGATGCTTGCGAGCATTCGCCACGACAATGTTCACTATCCCAGAACGCGACTGGTTTCGCTGGAAAACACGCACAATCGCGGCGGCGGAGCGGTGTGGGCGCTTGCGGACATTACGAGCGTGACCGACGCTGCACGCAGCGCGGGACTTGCGACGCACCTTGACGGCGCGCGTGCATGGAACGCGTGTGCCGCGGGCAACTACACGCCAACACAACTCGCAGCCAGTTTCGATTCGATCTCGATGTGTTTTTCGAAGGGACTCGGCGCACCAATCGGCTCAGCACTCGCAGGCTCGGAAGCATTCATCAAGCAGGGTCGGCGCGTGCGCAAGCTTTTTGGTGGTGGGATGCGACAAGCCGGCATTCTCGCGGCGGCCTGTCTGTACGCACTCGACCATCACGTGGAGCGACTTCGTGATGACCACGCGAACGCGAAGACTTTTGCAGATTTGATTGCACGCATCCCAGGTATCAAGCTTTCAGCCCAACACGCGAAAGGCATCGAGACGAATATCGTGCTTTTTGAGCTCGATTCGATTGTTCCGATGAATGCAGCGGAACTTACCCAGCGGCTGAAGACTCGCGGTGTACTCATGCTGCCCACGGGCGAGCGATCGCTGCGCGCAGTTGCGAATCTGGAAGTGACCGCCGAAGCAATCAAGCGAGCGGCGGCCGAAGTTGCGAATTGTGTCGCGAAGTGAACCCCGCGAACCGAGCGATCAGAAGCTGAGGCTGACGCCCGCGCTCAAGATGCCGACGGTGTCTTCGTCATCATTGAAGTCTTGCGTGGAATCGCCCAGCAGCACGCCAGTCGCACTGCCGTAGACGGTCCAACTGCCCCACTTGTCATCAAGGGGAATCGCGTAGCTGGCTTTGATGCCGATGGATGCGTAGCCGAAGGTCTCGTCTTCGCCGTCACTGCCTTGGTAGTAGTCGCTGAGCGAAAGACCAACGGTGACAGGAATATCGATGCGAACGAGAGCGTCGCCGCCCTCGCGCGTGCCGAGATTGAAGCCAGGCGTGACGCCCAGTTGCAGATACGTGCCCTTGTCTTGGCCATCTGCCGTGCCGTCGCTGGTTTCAAAAGCGAGCACAACCGTCGGCTTCATGCTCCACGCGCCCAGCCACTCGCTGTCGTCGTACGTCGCCATGAATTACAGTTCTTCGATGGTCGTCCAGGCATCGCTGGGGCTTGTAAAGAAGCCGTATTGCGCGCCGAGAGTCCACTTGCCGAACGCGGCGTTTGCGCCGAAGTAGATGTCAGACTCGTACCACTTGTCATCGAGGTTGTCGTTCTGGGCTGCGCCGGTTGCACGATCGTGGAAGCTGTTCCACGTGCCGATGTAAGGCGTGAGCGTGAAGCCTTCGGGCTTGTAGATGTCGATGCCCAACGTGGCCCAAGGTTGTGCGAGGAAGCCGCGGTCTTCCTGGCGAATGCCGCGGTAGTAGTAGGCGTTGGTGAAGTCGATGCCTGCGCTGAAGTGCAGTCGGCTTTCTTCTTCCGCTTCGGTCGCAACTGGAGCGGCAGCATCGGCGCGCTTCTCGTCATCACGCTTCATGGGCGTGGGCAGCAGATCGCGGTCCATGTTCGGACCCGATGCGTACTCCCCCTGGCTCGCGAGTGCACCAGCATTTTGTGCCACACAAAATGATGTTGCGACACACACACACGAAACAACGACCGCCCTCATTTGAAGATTCTTCAAGCCGCTCCTCTTCCTCATAAAAGACCAGATGGCGGGGAAATCGGGAGTTTGTGTACTGAACTTCAGGTTAAGCGTGCGCGCAGATGAACTCACATGAATTACCAGCACCAGTTACGCGGATTGATCACGCCGCGCGGTCAACCCACTGATTCTGCCTGTATGCGGATTATGGGAACGATGTCCCTCGCTTGAAAATCACGACATCGGCGATGGTGGCGAGTTGATCGCGCTCATCATCCCAAATGCGATGCCAACATCACGTGCACTCTCCGGCGTGCGTTGGTCTGCGGGCAGCACGTTGTACGCGGCGACTGCACCAGCAATCGCCGACCCGTTCACATGCGACGACGACTGCGCATCAAACACGCCCGTCGCACGAGCCGCGCCAGACGTGGCTACACCGACGACTGCCGCTTGCTGCATATCTGCTGCACTCAGCGCACCGGATGACGCTGCTGCTCGCGTGCCGCCAGCGTGCGCAGTTGCATCCTTCGCAGGGTCCGCTTTGCCCGCGGGCGACTTCCGCGAGCTTTGAAACAACGGCCGGAACAACAGTTTCTTCAACGCGGTCCACAACCCCATGTGCCGACCTCCTCGGAACGAATCATAGCACGCATCGTCGCACGCACTCGCCTACTTATCGCGACGATGGTTCTTTCCTTTATCCCTGCTTTTGCTGCGTTGGCTGCGTTTCTGATCGCCAGTTGAGCCGCGCCACTTGCCGGTCTCTTTATCCCAGCCGCCGCTACCAAAGCCTGCACCTGCGGGCCTGGCACCGATGCCGCCACCTTCACCAAAGCCACCTTGCAACTTGCCTTTGCCATCAAAGACTTGCTTGCCCTTGCCAGCAGCTCGCGCGGCGTCATCGCCCAGCACGCACTCCATCTGGCGCTTCGCGAGATCAACTTGCACGATCTTCACCATAACGCTGTCGCCGAAGTTGAAGCTGCGCCCGCTACGAATGTCGACGAGCGCGCCGGTGCGGGCATCAACCTTCCAGAAAGGCGTGACGTTGCCGCGCGTGGTGTCGCCTGGCAGGTCTTCACTCTTGATGAAACCATCCGCGAGATACTTGTCAATCTGCACGAAAATACCGCGGTTGGAAATGCCCGTCACGACGCCTTTGTAACTCTCGCCGATGTGGCCTTCGAGCAATTGCAACACCAAGAAGCTTCGCAGACTTCGCTCAGCACTCTCGGCGTTCTTCTCGCGCAATGTCGCAGCCTTGCCGATCTGCTCGAGTTGATCCTCGGGAAGACAGCCGTTGGTGCGCATCAGGTCCATGCCCAGCCGCTTCCAGTCGCCCTCGCTGCGCGGCCGCTTGCGACCGTTGTCCGTTGCTTTCAAATACTCAGCAAGCGCACGGTGAACGGTCAGATCCGCATAACGCCGAATCGGGCTGGTAAAGTGCGCATACGCCTTGCTCGCAAGCGCAAAGTGCCCAACCAACGCCGGGCTGTACTCGGCTTGGCTCATAGTTCGCAACACCGCAAAGTGCACCGCGCGGGCGGCGGAACTTCCCGCCGTTGCCTTCAGCAACCCCTGCAACTCCTCACGCGTGGGGCTCTTGGGAATGCGAAAACCGGCAACCATCGCCACTTTTCGCAGCGTGTCGCTATCACCTGGCACGGGCTCGGGGTGCACGCGGCGCAGCAGCGGCACGTTCATGTTCTCAAACAGCCGAGCAAGCACTTCATTGGCTTCCACCATGAACATTTCAATCAGCTTGTGTGTGAACGCATCGTCCTCGCGCTCCGCATCCACCACATGCCCGCGCTCGTCATACACCAGCACGCACTCGGGCAAATCAAGCACGATCATGCCCTCGCGATCGCGCCGAGCCTGAATCGCTTTCGCGCACATGTTGAACTCGCGCAGCGTTTCAAGCAGTTGATCGGTGTACTTGGGCGGCGTCTTGGCATGCCGGCGTGCTTCGTTCAAATCACCATCAATCAAAGCCTGCGCTTCCAAGTACGTCAGCCGCTTGCTGCTACGAATAAGCGTCTGCGCACATCCTTCGCTGCGAACTTTGCCGTACTTGTCGTACGTCATGAACGCGCTCTTGCAAAACCGCGGCACACCTTCTTGCAGCGAGCAAATGCCGTTGCTGAGCACTTCAGGCAGCATCGGAATCACATGGCGAGGCAAGTAAACACTGTTTGCGCGGTCCTTCGCCTGCACATCAAGCGGCGAATTGAGCGGAATGAAGTGCGCAACGTCGGCGATGTGTACGCCAACTTCCCAGCCGCCGCCGTCAATGCTGTCAGTACGCTTGATGCTGATGGCGTCGTCGTAGTCCTTCGCATCCGGCGGATCAATCGTGATGATGAAGTCTTCCGTCAAGTCAAGCCGGCCTCCCTTGAGCACCGACGACCCCTTCTCTTTCCACTCCGCGATCTGCGCATCAAAATCTGCGCTCGCTTCGCGTGCTTGCTGCACGTGCTCAGGATCAAACTCGCCCGGCAGATCAAACGCCGCGATCACCGCTTGCGTCTCGACATCAGGCCGCCCAGCTTCGCCCAGCACTTTCGTAATGACGCCTTCACCCAGGTCATTGCCTTCGGGATAAATCAGCAGTTCAACAACAACCTTGTCACCCTCGCGAGCTTTCGTGCTTTCGGCATCGCGAATGACAATCGGATTCGTAATCTGCTTGCCATCAGGCAGCATGACCCACAGTTGGCCGCGTTTGGTCAGCGTACCGCTGTAGCTGCTCTTCTTGCGATCAACAACTTCGACGATTTCGCCCGCAAAACCGAAGCTGCCATCGGGCTTGCGATCACGAAACACCTTCGCACGTACGGTGTCGCCCGTCAGCGCATCGCCCACAGCATCCGCAGGAATGAAAACCGATCCCTCGCGAAACTTCTGCGTGGGTTCAACAAAACCAAACCCGCGTTGATTCTTGCGAAACGTGCCCGACACCGTCTTCTGCTGCCCCTTCGCCGCGTCGGCGATGTTGCCCAAACTCGGCAGCGTGACGTGGCCGCTTTGGCCCAGTTCAACCAGCCCCTGCTCGGCGTAACCGCGAACTGCAGTTGTGAATTCCTCGATCTGATCGACAGGTATGTTCAGGTCTTTAGCGACATCGCCAATCCGCGCGGGCGTGTAGCTTTCGTGCGACAGGTGACTCAGCAAACGACTCTTGTACTTTGCGCTCAAACTATCTCTCTTCCTGCTCGCAGCCTCATGCCGCGAGCTTGCCAATCGTATGAACTCAACCGTCGACAAACTTGCAGCATTCCGTGCCTTTGACTCAACAACCTAACTCCATCACTGGACTTGCCGCTTGAACTCATACCCGCTCTTCACGGCTCCCCACACCTGCTTGCCTTCCTTATCAAAACCTTGATCCCACGTATACAAACCCGTCGAATCGATGTGAACCTTCGACGTCGCATATGTCGCGCCACGCAACGAACTCAAACAGCCCGTACCTTGCGTACCGCCCTCGTACACGCCCGGCATGATCTTCGTCAGCAGCACGCCGCACCCTTCCCTCAAGATCAACTGCTCAGGTTTCATCGCGTCAAATGCCTTCGGAACCGCATACGCACCTGCGAACCCGCTGGAATTCTCAAACTCATACACCTCGCTGACAAACGTCGGCTGCCCTTGCTGCGTCACGCCAGCCTCAGAAACGCGGTAAATGCGTTGCCGATACGGCTTGTCCAACTGCGTCGCCATCGCCTGTTCGACATACAGCCACTTGAGTTCTGGTGTCGTGTACTGCGGCCAGATTGCCGTCATGTGCAAGCGAATATCAAAGAATTCCTTATCACGCTCGCTCTGCGCGGTGCTCGCAAAGCTGCCCGACATATGCCCCACCAGTTCAGCAAGTTCACAACCAACACACGGTGCCGCAGCCCTCGCCAGCGCACCACGCGCCATGCCAGCGCTCGCATCCGCCGCGAAACTCCCATCCGCTCCGCGATTCGCCGCACAACCTCCCAGCATCAACGCCGCCGCCGACATCAACATGACATTCCGCATGCTCACGCTCCACAACCAATCACTTGTCTTCCGTTTCGCTGGTCGACTTGCTCACATCCGCCGCGCGAATCACAACCTGCGGCCCCCTGGGCTCCTGCTTCTTTGGCTTGAACTTGCGATGCTCCGCGTCAGCCCATTTGTCCATATCGCGCCACCACAGCAGCGTGAAAGGAATTCCCAACACGATACACAGGGCGATACAGATCCACATGACGGTTTCGACGATGTGCACGCAAGAGTGTAGGGAAAAGCATCGGTCCCGGTGCGAGTACTGCCGCGTCAATCAAACCGTCGCGAGATGCCCAAGAAATGCGAGCAACAGGCACGGACGATCATCGCGTAAGTCCTGAAAATGACTGCCCGCAAAAAGGCCGTAGTCGGCGAAAAAAGACGACGCATGGCGCGACAGGGTGCGACGAATCTTCTGACGAAGATGCGACGAAACCAGTTGAATTTGAGGCGATGCGCGGCTGGGCGAGAAAACTGGGGATCAAGGATTTGAACCTTGACTAACTGAGTCAGAGTCAGTCGTGCTACCGTTACACCAATCCCCAAATTATCCATCATGACAGTTTCCCGTCGCAGCAGCATTATACCTCGGCTCACCCGCCACGCGGCTTCAACCCCACCGCTTCGCGACGGCAGAAATCGCGCAGCTTTGCCCTCGCTATTGCTGGCCAATCATCTCGCAAACCTCTCTTTCGCAAGGTTTTTGGGAACCAAACCGCACCCAGGCCTGTCCGCTTTGGTACTGTGTACACGCGCACTTCGCGCTTATTTTCACGGAGATCGCTTCGCATGAAGACGCTGCCTTTGGCTTGTGGGGATTGCAGGCTCAACGCCTCGCTCCAGCTTCGCTCGCTCACTCCTGCCGCTTTGGTCGCCGCCGCGCTGCTCGCAGCCAGCGTCACCGGCTGTGCAACCAAACACACCGGCCATAAGTCCGGTTCGCAATCCGGCACAAGCGCATCAAGCTCCGCTGTCGCAACCGCCCCCCGCGCCTCGCGTGAAAACATCCCCGAACTCACCAAGAAAGTCGAGTTCGCACGCGACCGCGTCTTCCCCTCGCTGGTCAACATCACCGTCATCACCGTCAGCTACTGGGGCGGCAGCGAAACCAAAGGTGGCTCCACCGGCTCAGGCACCATCATCTCGCCCGATGGCTTGATCGTCACCAACCACCACGTCGTTGAAGATGGCAAGAGCTTCAAAGTCACTCTCGCCGACAAACGCGAAGCCACCGCGACGCTCGTGGGCGACGACCCCATGACCGACCTCGCCGTGCTGCGCATCAACATGGCTGATCTTGGCGCCGCCGGAAGCGAAAATGCCAAGCTCCCCGTCGCTACCTTCGGCAACAGCGACGATCTGCAAGTGGGCGACTACGTCATCGCCATGGGCGCGCCCTACGGCCTTTCACGCAGCGTCACGTTGGGCGTTGTCAGCAACACCGAGCGCGTCTTCGCCGGCATGTCGGGCGACGACATCGCCGACCAGGAATTCGACTTCGACGTCTCCAGCGACATCTTCACCCGCTGGATTCAGCACGATGCGCTGATCCTCCCCGGCAACTCAGGCGGCCCGCTCGTCAACCTCAAAGGCGAAATCATCGGCGTCAACACCCGCGGTGGCAGCGGCATGGGCTTCGCCAATCCCACCAGCCTCGTCAAGTACGTCGTCGACAATCTCATCGAACACAAAGAAGTCCCGCGCAGCACCATCGGTGCCAACTTCAAGAGCGTCAAGCGCGCCGGCTTCCAAGAAGGCGTGCTCATCAATAGCGTCAATGAAAACGGCCCCGCCGACAAAGCCGGCCTCAAAGCTGGCGACGTCATGCTCGCCATCAACGGCCAAAGCACCAGCGCACGCTTCCCCGAAGAAATTCCCCTCGTCCTCCGCCGAATCGCCGAGAAGCCCGTCGGCACCACCGTTGAAGTCACCTACAAGCGCGACGGCCAAACCGGCACCGTGAACGTCACCACCGAAAAGCTGCTCAAAGAACGCGGCAACGAAATGGCCCTGCGCCTCTTTGGCCTCTCAGTCAGTGAAATCACCGACAAAATGGCCCGCAACCGCAACTTTGATAACACCAACGGTGCCCTCGTCATCGGCGTCAAAGGCGGCAGCCCCGCCGAAACCGCAGAGCCGCAGTTTGCGTTTGGCGATGTCATCAAGAGCATGGATGGCGTCGCCATCAACTCGCTCGAAGACCTCGTAAATCAGTACAAGGCCATGGCCGCCAAAGATCCGCTGCCCGAATTCGTCACCATCGAGTTTGATCGCAACGGCAAGAACCAACTCACGCTCATCAAGCCTCGCCCCGAAAAGCGCGACGACCCACCGCGCGAACTCCCCAAAGGCTGGATCGGCGTCGCCACCCAACCCGTCCTCAAGGACCTCGCCAAGCAAATGGGAATTGGCGAGCAGGTAGGCTTCCGCGTCACGCGCATCTATCCCAACACCCTCGCCGCCAACAGCGGCATCAAGGTCGGCGACGTCATCACCAGAGTCAACGCCGAAGCCATGACCCCACGCGGCATGCAAGACGCCGGCATGCTCCAACGTCGCGTCCGCCAACTCGGCACCAGCGGCGAAGCCACGCTCACCGTTCTTCGTGACAAACAACCCATGGATGTCAGAGTCCCGCTCGAGCGCACGCGTATCACTGCCGAAGAAGCCCTGCGAGACAGCAACCGCGACTTCGAAATGTCCGTGCGCGAACTCACGTTCTTTGATCGCGACGACAACCGCTGGGACGAATCCGTCACCGGCGTCATGGTCGTCAGCGTCGAACGCGTCGGCTGGGCAGGCCTTGCAGGCATGGTCGAAGGCGATGTCATCCAACGCATCAACAACGAGAATGTGACCGACCTCCCCAGCTATCGCAAAGCGATGGAAAAAATCAGCAAAGACCAACCCTCACGCGTCGCCTTCTTCGTCCAACGCGGCAACCGCACCCAATTCAAATTCGCCGAACCCGAGTGGAAGCCCACAACGGCCAAGGCGGAAGAGAAGAAGTAAAACAAATTCACCGCAAAGACGTCGAAAGCGCGCAGAGACGCCGAAAGTGCAAAGCCGCATCGCGGCGCTCGCCTGTTGCCAGAGGCGCCAGCCTCTGGTAAGCTTTCATCACACAACCAAAGCCCCGGCAGGGGCGCTCGACTCACTCGAAAGGACCCTATGACTCGCCTCACCTCGCTCCTCGCTCTCCCCGTCGTTGCCCTCTGTCTCGCCTGCGGCACCGCCACCCCCGCCCTCGCCGCCGATGCCCAGGCCGACGCCATCCGCAAGCTCAGCACTGAAAAATCCCCCGCACTCGTCACCATCAAGTTCATCTTGAAGGGCGAAGAAGGCGACGGCGGCATGGGCGGCGACAGCGAGCAAGAAGCTTCGGGGGTCGTCATCGACGGCTCGGGCCTCATCCTCGTCAGCAACCTCGAAATGGGCGGCAACCCCTTCTCCGGCATGATGGGCATGGGCGCAGGCCCCCAGCCCCAGGAAATCAAAGTCCTCGCGGGCGACGACACCCAAGGCGTTGATGCCAAACTCATCGCTCGCGACAGCGAACTGCACCTGGCCTGGGTCCGCGTCGACAAAGCTCCCGAAAAGCCCTTCGCCGCAATCGACCTCAATGCTTCTGCCGCCGCCGCTCAAGGTGATGAATTGTTCATCGTCTCGCGCATGGGCAAGTTCTTTGATCGTGCCGTGACCGTCAACAACTTCCGCGTCAGCGGCACCACCACCAAGCCCCGCAAGGCCATGCTGGGCGGCCAAATCCTCATGACCTCCATGGGCCTGCCCGTTTACAACGCCGATGGCAAAATCATCGGCATCAGCAGCATCATCCTTCCCAACCAAGATGAAATGGAAGGCATGGCCGGCGGCGGCATGCGTGGCATGCAAGAAATGATCGCCGGCGCAATCATCCCCGCCGCCGATATCGTCGAAGCCACCAAGACCGCCCTCGAAAACGCGGCCAAGGCACCCGCTGAAGAACCCAAGACCGACGAAGCCAAGACCGAAGAAACCAAGCCCGAAACCGAAACCAAGAAGCCTGAGTAATCAGCCTGCAGCACAAGCAATCGATCTGAAACCCGCGAGTTGTCGCGGGTTTTTTCTTTCTCCCACCCGCAGACCCTTGCAACTTCCGCCACCCATCTCCCCACACCCAACTTTCTCAATCTACGTTACAATACTACCTCGCGCTGCGCATCTGCACCCTCTTCCCAAGGCTCCACCATGCCCACCAAGTCCACCAACCCCGACAAACTCAACCTCGCCAAGTGGATTCGCGAGAATCAATCCAAGCTCGTCCCGCCCGTCAGCAACAAACAACTCCTTAGCCACGCCAAAGATGTCATCGTCTTCGTCTCAGGCGGCCCCAACACCCGTAACGACTACCACGTCAACCCCACCGAAGAACTCTTCTACCAACTCAAAGGCGACATCGCCGTGCGCCTGCGTCCCCTCGACGGCAGCAAGCCGCACGACGTCGTCATCAAAGAAGGCGAAATCTTCCTCCTGCCACGCTGGGTCCCCCACCGCCCCCAGCGCCCCAAAGGCACGCTGGGCCTCATCATGGAATTTCCGCGTGGACACGACGAGCAAGGCAACCCCCACAAAGACGGCCTGCGCTGGTACTGCCCCAAGTGCGACAACCTCGTCCACGAAGCCCGCTGGGTCCTCAGAAAAATCGACGAAGACCTCAAAACAATCATGGAAGCATTCTGGTCAGGCCCCGCCGCAAATCGTACTTGTAAGCACTGCAGCACCGTCATCGAACGTGCCAGTGCCATCGCTCTCAAAGCCGGAAAAGTGACGGCCGCCAAAGCCAAGTCAGCCAAGTCCAATCGCCCCACTGCCGCAAAGCCCGCGAACCGGAAAACTAAACCCGCCGCCAAACGCTGAGTCATCGCGATGCAACACTCCGCCGTGACTACCGCCGGCTCCATCGACCTCCACACCCTCATCCTCCCCCAGCACTGGCCCAACTGGACCCAGCGCACGGGCTATTCCGGCTGGATTGAACTCGCCCACACCAAACCCGGCTGCGCCTGCATGCAACGCACCGAGCGCGACGGCTCGCTCACCAGCTTCCGCGAAATCCAATCAAACTGCTGGGACCCCGCCGTTCGCCTGCAAGACATGCACGCAACCGGCGTCGCCATGCAGGTCCTCAGCACCGTCCCCATCATGTTCTCGTATTGGGCCAAGCCACAAGACGCCTACGACCTCGCGCGCCTCCTCAACGACCACATCGCCAGCATCTGCCGCGAATATCCTCACTCCTTCGCAGGACTCGCAACTATCCCACTGCAAGACCCGCAACTCGCCATGCGCGAACTCGACCGCTGCATCAACGACCTCAACCTCCCCGGCATTCAAATCGGCACCAACGTCAACGGCACCAACCTCGACGATCCCACCATCATCGAAGTCCTCGCCCACGCCGGAAAACGCAGCGCCTGCGTCTTCATCCACCCATGGGAAATGCTCAGCCTCAGTCGCCACCCGCGCGTGAACGCCGAGCCGCAACTCAGCGAGCGTATGGCCCGCTACTGGATGCCCTGGCTCGTAGGCATGCCCGCCGAAACCACGCTCGCCATCTGCTCACTCATCTTCGCCAATGTCTTCGAACGCTTCCCCGCCCTGCGCATCTGCTTCGCCCACGGCGGCGGCAGTTTCCCCGCAACCGTGGGCCGCATCTCACACGGCCGCCACTGCCGTGCCGATCTCTTTCCGCAAGGCGCGCCCGACCCGCTCACATACCTCGCGCAGCCCAACAAACCCGCCAAGTTCTACATCGATTCCCTCGTCCACGAACCCCACGCCCTGCGCCTGCTCATTCAACTCTTCGGCAGCAATCGCATCGCCCTCGGCAGCGACTATCCCTTTCCCCTCGGCGAAGACAAGCCCGGCGAACTCATCCGCTCCCTCGCAAACGAACTCTCACCAGCCGACGTCAACAACATGCTGAGCGCGACGGCACGGAACTTCCTAGGCATTCCGCCAGCGGCGCCGTGACACCGCTCACTCCGCCGCCTTCCACCCACTCACCGCTTCGCGCCGCGTCGGATGCAACATCGTCCACACCTTGTCCAGCAAAGGCCGCAGCCCCATCTTCGCCGCACCGCTAATCGCAAAGATGTCGCGATCCAGCCGCGCGCCAGTCGCCTTAGCTACGGCCTTCAGCACCACCGCGCGCGCCTTGTCATCCTCGAACAAATCCATCTTGTTCACCGCGATGATCTCGGGCTTGTCGGCCAGCACTTCGCTATACGCCTTCAACTCCGCGCGAATCGTTTCGTAATTCTCTTCCGCACTCTTCCCGTTGTCCGCTTCCGCATCCAGCACATGGATGATCACCTTCGTGCGTTCAACATGCCGCAGAAAATCATGCCCAAGCCCCGCCCCACTGCTCGCCCCTTCAATCAGCCCCGGAATATCCGCGATCACAATCCGCCGCGCCCCATCAATCTCGCACACGCCAAGTTGCGGCGAAAGCGTCGTAAACGGATAGTTCGCAATCTTGGGCGTCGCCTTCGTCAGCGCCGCCAGCAGCGTGCTCTTGCCCGCATTCGGCAAGCCCACCAATCCCACTTCCGCAATCAACTTCAATTCAAACCGCGCGCGAAACCCCGCGCCCGGCTCACCCGGCTCACTGGTCTTCGGACTCTGATTCGTGCTTCGCTTGAAGTGCTCATTCCCCCACCCACCGCGCCCACCCTTGCAAATAATGACCCGTTCACCCGCCTTCAGGTCATGCACCAATTCCCCAGTTTCTTCGTTGAAAATCAGCGTCCCCGCCGGCAGCATCAGCACCAAATCATCGCCGCGCCGCCCCGAGCACTGCTTGGCCCCGCCGTTGTCGCCGTCCTTGGCCGCCCACTCAGACTGAAACCGAAAGTCATACAGCGTCGACATCCCATCATCCGCCTGCGCAACAACATCGCCCCCATCCCCGCCGTTCCCGCCATCAGGACCGCCTTTGTTGACAAACTTCTCCCGACGAAATGTGACCGCACCGTTGCCACCGTTTCCGGCACGAAGGTTCACGACTGCTTGATCAACGAACATGCCACAGGGTAGGGGAACAATGAAACCGAAAAGCGAAAACTGAAAACCGATAAATGAAAACCAGCGTGCCCCGCACGCTGATGAATCCCATCATTTTCGCTTTATCGCTTTTCGCTTTATCGCTTTTCCTCACGCCGCTCGCCGCAGCCGCCCCGCCGCGAACGTCCGCAGCAGCCGCTCACGATCACCCGTCCGCGCAAATCGCGTAAACACCACCGCCAGCCGCACAGGCCCGGGCTCACTGTCGTCCATCCACACGATATTGCCAAACGCAAACACCGCTCGCCCAGGCCCAGTATCGCCCGCCGCCAGCACCGCATCAGGCAGTTCGATCTTGATCGCCACCTGCGTGCCCGCTTCAAACCCGCGGTCGAGTTCAAACTGGAGCCCACCTTCGCTGATGTCGTACGTGTGCCCCTCAAAGTCAAACGTGTCACTGTCCAGCGTGCGAATCGCAATCGCCGTATACGCCGCAGGCAGCATGAACCGCTCAAAACGCCGACGATTGGTGATAGGCAAAGTGCTCATGGGGCTGCTCCAATCTGCTTTCTGTACGCAACGCGCGTGCCGCCTGTACGGCCTCACCAAGCAGGTATCGGACACAGTGACAACCAACTTCAACGATTCCGCGTCATTCCACGCGAGAACAAAAAACAAACAGACGCGCCCGCGCGCGTCTGTTTTCATTCACCCTGATTCAAGGTACCTGAGGCCAACTCACTCCTTCACCTTGAACTCCGCATCAATCACATCATCCTTCCCCTGCGGCTTAGGCTCCGTCGTACTCGCTTCCTGCCCACCGCCGCCGCCGGCCTTGGCTTGCTCGTACATCACCTTGCCGATTTCCATGCTCGCCGTTTCCAGCTCTTTCATCGCCGCTTCAATCGCCGAGCGATCATCCGCCTTGAGTTTGGTCTCAAGACTGCTGATTGCACTCTCAATGCGGCCACGAATTTCGCTGGTCACCTTGCCGCCGTGCTCTTCCAGAGCCTTGCGGTTCTGAATGACCATCGCGTCGCCCTTGTTCTTGAGGTCAACCAGCTCGCGCCGAGCCTTGTCCTCGCCCGCGTGCGCCTCAGCATCGCGCTTCATGCGCTCAATCTCGTCCTTGCTCAAGCCACCACTGTTGGTGATCTTGATATCGGCCTTCTTGCTCGTGGCCTTGTCCATCGCCGTCACGGTCAGAATGCCGTTCGCGTCGATGGCAAACTCGACTTCGATCTTTGGCACACCGCGCGGCGCGGGCGCAAGCCCCGCGAGCTCAAACTGCCCCAGCGTGCGGTTGTCTTTCGCAAACTCGCGCTCGCCCTGCAGCGCATGAATCATCACGCTCGTCTGACTGTCAGCGGCCGTGCTGAACTCTTCCTTCCGGCTCGTCGGAATCGTCGTGTTGCGCTCAATCAGCCGCGTCATCACGCCGCCAAGCGTCTCAACACCCAGCGAAAGCGGCGTCACGTCAAGCAGCAGAATGTCCTTGACATCGCCCATCAAGACGCCGCCCTGAATCGCCGCGCCAACCGCGACCACTTCATCCGGGTTCACGCTTTTGTTCGGATCGCGACCAAAAATCTCCTTCGCAATCTGCTGCGCCTTAGGCATGCGCGTCGAGCCGCCCACCAGCACCACTTCATCAATCTTGCTGATGTCCAGCTTCGCATCACGCAGTGCCGACTGGCACGGAGCCTTCAGCCGCTCAAACAAATCGCCCGTGATGTTCTCAAACTTCGCCCGCGTCAGCGACACTTGCAAGTGCTTGGGACCGTTCTGATCCGCCGTGATGAACGGCAGATTGATCGTCGTCTCCATCGCCGTCGAAAGCTCGATCTTGGCCTTTTCCGCCGCTTCCTTCAAGCGCTGCAGCGCCATGGCATCCTTGCGAATATCAATGCCTTCCTTCTTGCGGAACTCTTCCGCGAGGAAGTCAATGACTCGCTGATCCCAGTCATCGCCGCCCAGGTGCGTGTCGCCGTTGGTGCTCAGCACCTCAAACACGCCATCGCCAATGTCCAAGATGCTCACGTCAAACGTGCCGCCACCAAGGTCAAACACCGCGATCTTCTGATTCTTCTTGCCCTTGTCGAGGCCATACGCCAGCGCCGCCGCCGTCGGCTCGTTGATGATCCGCTTGACCGTCAGGCCCGCAATCTCGCCCGCGTCCTTGGTCGCCTGCCGCTGCGCATCATTGAAATACGCCGGCACCGTAATGACCGCTTCCGTCACCGGCTCGCCCAAGTAGTCTTCCGCCGTCTTCTTCAGGTCCTGCAAAATAAACGCACTGACCTGCTGCGGCGTGAACTCACCTTGGTTCACCTTCACCTTCACGCTGTCGTCGCTGCCGCCGACCAAGGCGTAAGGCACCTTGCTCTCTTCGTTGCCGCTCTTGCCGTAGGCGTTGTCGCCCGTCGCGCTCACTTCGCTGCGCCGCCGACCCATGAACCGCTTGACCGAATAGATCGTGTTCTTGGGGTTAGTCACCTGCTGGTGCTTGGCAGGCTGGCCAACCAGCCGCTCACCCTTCTCCGTAAAACCCACCACGCTGGGCGTGATTCGATTGCCCGTGCTGTTGATCAGAACCTTCGGGCTGCCGCCTTCCATGATGGCGACGCAACTGTTCGTCGTACCCAAGTCGATACCAATGATCTTACCCATAGCGATTTTCTCCGTACTCGCCAAGGTAACTGCAACTCGTGTGCCAACCCCACCCCCACCGATTCAAACACTTGCGCCACCCCCAAAGCCTGCCAACCCCCCCACAACCCGGCCAGCCTGCCGGAATGGCAGACACGGTCGGGCGCTCACATTCTCGCTCGGGCCATCACGGTCTGCTTTGCGAGCGGGATGCCCCGCCACACCACACACCAGAGACTTCTCACCTCGCCATTCGCTCGCGGACTGGATGGTCAAGTCTTACCATCAAAAGCGCACTAGGCCTGCAAAGCCAGGCTTAGTGGCACATCAAGCCTAATGCCACCCGCCGATGAACCTAAAATCTGCGCTTCGCACAACCTACAACGAGATGCAATCGCTCTACGGCGCGGCAGACGACGTGAACTACCAAGCTATGGGAGATATTGTCGATGAGTTCTTCACACGAAATGGAGTTCCGTGATGCACCGAGGAGTAAGCTTGGTCGTTTCACCCACAGCACATCATCGCGATAATGTGTACGAAAGCCTTATTGCACTCGTACCAGAAGGTGCTTGGCCGGTTGTTCGTGTTTTCGCAACCACAATTCGGGAGGATGACCCTCGCTTACAAGAAGTCTACAGGCTACTGGAACGATTCAATCTCCAACATCTGCCAATCCGACCGGTGAATCGCGACGAGATAGTGAAGTCGCGAGACGGCTACTTCACGCGTCGCTACGTGCACCTCTTCACCGACGAGGAGCGCGACGCCGCATCGCACCTGCTCGTGTTATGCAGCGTGATGCACGAGGACTACTACGATGCATTCATGACACGATGGCCCGACAATGAAGGTCCGCGCATCGGGGTGTGGCGACGCGGGAAGTCTCAGAAGTTTCTCTACGACTACATGTTACTGTCACGCGAGAAGTTCAAGCCGACGGTTGAAGCGGAGCAATTCGTTGGTGTTCAACTCGTCGAGACCATTCCGGTGAAGGAAACTCGGCTGATTGATGATCCTGAGCAGCCGACAACTTGGCCGCCGGGCAAGTCCATCTACCTGCTCGATTCGACTATCGAGCTTCCACCGATGCCCGCATCTGAAATCAAAGTCAATCCACAAGAACCTCGGCATTGGGTTGGGAACCCAGGGTTTGATGACGCGCAGCCGGTGTATCGCCGATCAGATATCGATACGATCCCGCCCTTCGACTACGCGAGAATGTGGGAGTATTGCAACCCGAACCATCCTCGGAAGAGATGCGTCATCGTCTCCCAACGCTTCCGCCAGTTCTGCCTCAAGCACAAGATGCGGTTTGATTTCGTGCCTGTCAAGTATGTAGATTGAAGGTACGAAGCGCGAATACTCACATTCCGCGATTCCCGCTGAAGTACGAGCGACATGGAAGGGGCAAAGGTGCGATTCTTGATGCAGCTGGCAACGAGATCGGGTATGAAGCAACGTTCCATGACCTGCTGGAGGGCAACATGAACCGAGGAATCCCACCGTTGCGACCGCCGGTTATCGGTAATCCTGCGATCGACGCGGTGAACATGCGACAGGCGCTACGTCGAGTGTACAACGACATGCACGAGGCCTATTCGGCTCGCGATGCGGTTGATTATCGTGCGATGGGTGATCTTGTCGACGAGTTCCTCGCTCGATACGGAGTGCCGTGATGAGACGCGGTGTCGAGATTGATGTCGCATCTGGTCGCAGTCGTCCCGAGGATCTGCTGCCTGCTCTTGGAGCAATTGTGCCAGAAGGTATCCGTCCTTACAATCGTTTTTTGTCCACGTTTTTTGACGACGATCCCCGTTTGCCGCAGGTGTACGACATCTTCACAAAATACGGCATTCAGCGATTCGATGCGCGTGAACCCGGCTATCGCGATATCGAACGCTCCCCCAGCGGTTACTTCACCCGTCGCTATGTCCATCTCTTCACGGCGGAGGAACTAAACAGCGCCAGTCACTTTCTCATGTGGGTTCACGATGCAGACTACAACTTGTACAAAGCACCGCCACATGACGGAAGCAAACTATGCATCTATCTGTCGCCATCTCCACGTTCGCAGAAGTTGATGTATAGTTTTCCGCAGTTTTACGTGCGTGAAAAATTCAGACAGACGCTCGAGGCCGAACAATTCGCGGGACTTCGGCTGCGCGAGACTATTCCCGTACGCGAATCCGGCAGTAGCGAAAAAGAAACCACCTGGCCGGACGGCAGAGCGGTCTATCTGCTTGATTCGCCGATCGAGTTGCCTCCGATGCCCGCGATGGAAATTGTCGCCGACCCTGAAAAACCGAGAATCTGGTGGTGGAATCCAGGGTTTGATGACAAACAAGCGGTGTATCACCGTACTGAGTTTGACGACGTAGGACTTTTTGACTATGCAGGAACATGGGAGCATTCGTCAAGAACTGAGAACGAACGCTTCGTCATCGTCTCCCAACGCTTCCGCCAATTCTGTCTCAAGCACAAGATGCGGTTTGAATTCGTGCCGGTGAAGTATGTGGATTGAGGACCGCGTTTTGTTCATGCTTCGGCTGGTGGGCTGGTGGTATCAGGCTCCCATTGCTCAGGTGGCATCGCTCCCCATCGTGCCATCAGTCTGGCTCTACAGCCTGATGCCGCCCCGCGCTGACTCCCCGCACCCCGCTCACACCCCCACAAGTCTCCCCCCACCAACCCCGATATACTCC
>VYLN01000071.1_pt1 | contig 29113 bp, 23 predicted proteins | sample 5109471 | NCBI WGS metagenome assembly VYLN01 (sample SAMN12291806, study PRJNA351875) | freshwater metagenome | isolation source: freshwater lake | place: USA: Michigan, Lee Lake | collected 2013-08-06 | reverse complement strand
CCGCCGCGCAACCTAGAATCAAGACTCACAACCCACTCGTTCCCCGACCCCCGACCATTGGAGTCTGGCCCTCATGGCGCATGATCCGCTCGATATCGTCATTGGTAATACCGAAAACACTCGCCGCGACGCCGCTGCCGCCGCCAAGCACCTCGATGCCGCCAAGAAGGCCGAAGCTCAAAACGACCGCATCGTTGCCGTCGCCGAACTGCGCAAAGCCGTCGCCGCTGATCCCATCTGCGCCGAAGCTCTCTTCAAGCTCGGCTTCCACCTCGACCTCATGGGCGAAGAAGACGAAGCCATCGCCCTCTACGAACGCTGCGTTGACGTCGCCCCCGCTCACATCAACGGCCTCATGAACCTCGCCGTCGCGTACGAAGATCAAGGCCACTACGGCAGCGCCGAACGCTGCCTCCGCCAAATCCTCGAAACCGCGCCCAACCACCTCCGCGCCCTTCTCTTCATGAAGGACGTGATGGCCAGCAAGGAAATGGTCGTCGAAGAAGAGCAAGACCGCGACATCTTCAAGCGCAAGGCTTTGCTCGACACGCCCGTGACCGACTTCGAACTCTCCGTCCGCGCCCGCACCTGCCTCAAGAAGATGAACATCCGCAGCCTGGGCGATCTGCTTCGCATCACCGAAGCCGAACTGCTCAGCTACAAAAACTTCGGCGAAACCAGCCTCACCGAAATCAAGAAGATGCTCACCGTCAAAGGCCTCAAGCTGGGCCAAGGCTTGGAAGATGCTCATCGCCAAGCCCGCCGCGCCCTGATGGACCAATACAAAGGCACCGGCAAAGAAACCACGCTGGCCAAAACCGTCAGCGACCTCAACCTCAGCGTCCGCGCCCGCAAGGCCCTCCAACTGCTCGGTATCCAAACCCTGGGCGACCTCGCCAGCCACACCGAAGCTGAACTGATGGGCATCAAAAACTTCGGCGCAACCAGCCTCAAAGAAATCCGCGAGAAGCTGGTCGAAAACGGCCTCGAACTCCGCAAGCTCGATCCGTAAAACACAAGAGCACGAGGGCGCAAGCCCTCGAAACAAAAGTTCTAACTACAACCAAAAATCACCCCGGGCCCGAACACCAAGTTCGGGCTCGCTTTGCTTTTGTGCCCACTGCATCTTCTCTTCGCAACGCCCCATCAATGTCCGCGTGCGAACGCAGCTTCACCGCCTCGGATTCCTCGGAGTCCCCGCCTTCATCGTCCGCGGCCCCTTCGGCGGAAACGGCCCCCGCACCCCGCCACCCCCACTACCAGCCCCACCACTCACACCACCACCCTCACTCACACTCTTGTCCCCACTCCCATCCTCCCCTCGTTCGCTCGTCCGCTCGCTCGCTTGTTCGCTCCCCGCCATCAGTTCCCCCGCCGCCGACTCGCCCACAATCTCCCGCGCCCCCGCTTCTTCTTCCCCAATCCTCGCAAACACCAGCCGCCCCGCGCTCGTCTGCAAACTGCTCGACACCACCATCGTCACCACGTCACCCACGCGATGCCCGCCATTCTCCGCCACCACCATCGTCCCATCGCCCAAATACCCCACGCCCTGCCCCGCCTGCTCGCCATGCTTGATCAGCTTCACCGTCACCGGCTCACCAGGCACCAGACTCATCCGCGTCGCAATCGCCAGATCATTCAAATTCAGCACCGGCACGCTATGAATACTCGCAATCCGCGCCAGCGCAACATCCCCCGTCAAAATCATCGCATTCATCTCGCGCGCCAGTTCCACAAGCTGCGTATCCACGCCCTTGCCCGGCACCGCCTTGTCATCAATCGTCACATCCACCATCGCAATGCGCTGCAACTTCGTAATCAAGTCCAGCCCGCGCCGCCCGCGATTGCGCTTGGTCGCATCGCCGCTGTCGGCAAGCGTCTGCAACTCCGCCACCACAAACCTCGGAATAATCAAAGGCGACTGCACAAACCCCGTGCTCGCCACATCCGCAATCCGCCCATCAATCAGTGCCGACGTATCAACCAACATGGGCCGCACACCGCGCAACTGCTTCGCAAATTCCACATACGGAATCACCAGCCGAAAATCATCCTGCGTCTGCAGAATCGTCACCACCGCCAAGTAGCTGAGTGAAATCCCAAAGACAATCTTGATGCTATCAATGATCGGTGCCAGCTCCTTCTGCTGCGCCCCCTGATCCAACCAACTCTGCAACGTCAAATCCACGAGCCCGCTCATCGCCAGCGTCGCCAGCAAACCAATCAGCAGCCCAATCGCCACCGCCGACACCGTCGAAATCTTCTTGACAGGCGTCAGCCGATCAATCCCCGACACCAGCGCGACAATCACCACCGACGCCACCAGCGGAATCCACCACAGCGTCATGCTCACCTGCGCACCACGCTGAATCGCGTTCACGATCGCCAGCGTCGTAAACGTCACCACCAAAATCGCAAACACAATCCGCACCACCCGAATGATGATCCCGCGCTGCCGCGCCGCCACCTCTGCCGGATGCAAATGCTGAGCCGAGTTTTTCTCATCAATGACTGACATACACCCATTGTACGGAAATTCGCCAACCACAGATCGTCGACCCGCCCAATTGCCCGCCAATCACGCAAAACTGCCCCCAAACACCCCATCACGCCCCATTCTCGGCCCAACTTTGCACAAACCCAACGCCAAACGCCTATGCTCCCTCCCCGTCGCGGAGGTTGACGGCCGGGCCCGGTGCACGGGCTGTGCCATGAACCTGGTCAGGGCTTGACCGCAGCAGCCATAAGTGGTCGCGGTCCGGTGCCGTCGGTGTCCTGGCCGTCAACCGCCGCGATTGGTTCCCGACGCCTGGCCTGAGGCTCTGCGAAGGCCCGGATGAGCAACCGCCCCCTTCCTCATCGCGCCCGCTCCCAAGCCTCCAAACCCGCGATAAACTTGCAATCCTCACTTCATCCTTCCAAGGAGTCCGCATGTTCCTCCTCCTCGCCCAAGCCGCCACCGCAGCCCCCGCCGCAGCAGACGCCACGAAAGAAGCTCCCACCGACCCGCGATCCTTCCTCATCTGGCTCGTCATCGCACTCATCGTCAGCGCCATCACCCTCGCCATCTGGGCCATGACCCGCGCCCGCACCCCCCTCGCCGGCGACGCCCACTGACGACGCATCAAATTCACTGCTCTCAGCAATACTCCGACAACTTGACCTTCACCCCACCAACGCCCCTCGCACTCCACCGAGCGGGCGTTTTTCGTTCCATTTCGCCCTCCCCACGCCTAAACGCGCACTTCTTGCTCGAAACTGACACCCATGTCCCAAGAACATGTCCGATACTTCCACAATTATCTTGCCACTCACGCAAGTGACCCCTCACAACCGTCGATTCCCTCACAACCGGCATAAGCGGCAAAGGAAGCCGCGACGGAAAAAGTAGAAGGGATTCACACATGGCTCGTATCAACACAAACGTTCAGTCACTCGTTGCCCAGCGCGTGCTTGGCAGCAACAACGCCGGTCTGGGTCAGGCACTCGAACGCCTGAGCACGGGCCTGCGTATCAACCGCGGAGCTGACGACCCCGCTGGCCTCATCGCCAGCGAGAACCTCCGCTCCGAACAGAAGGCCCTGGGCCAAGCAGTCGCTAACGCCGACCGCGCCGACCAAGTCCTCAACATCGCCGAAGGCGGCCTGCAGGAAGTCAGCAGCCTCCTCCTCGAACTGCAAGGCCTCCTGACTGCCAGCGCCAGCGAAGCTGGTCTGAGCAAAGAAGAGAAGGACGCCAACCAGCTCCAAATCGACTCCATCCTTCAATCCGTTGATCGCATCGCTGGTGCCACCAACTTCCAAGGCATCAAACTCCTCAACGGCAACTTCGACTTCACCACCAGCGGCATCAACACCGCCGCCATCAGTGACATCCGCGTCAACGCCGCCAAGTTCAGTGGCAACTCCCAAAGCGTCAACGTCGTCGTCACCCAATCGGCACGCACCGCTGCAACCTTCCTCTCGTTGGGCTCGACCAACCTCGACCTCTCTAGCGCAACCGCCCAGTTCACCATCGAACTCGGCGGCAAACAAGGCTCCCGCGAATTCACCTTCGCTTCAGGCACCAGCCTTGACAGCATCGCCGCCGCCATCAATCAATTCACTGATGTCACCGGCATCCAAGCCTCTTACGCAGGCGGCGGTGCAACCGGTATCACCCTCCAATCGCTCGAATACGGCGATGACGAATTCATCTCCATCAAAACCTCCAGCACCGGGAACATCGATCCCAACACCAGCGGCATCTACACACGCCCCGCTGGTGCTGCAACCTTCACCAACCAACTCGCCGAATTCAGCGGCACCCTAAACCCCATACGCACCACAGGCCAAGACGTCCAAGGAACCATCAACGGCGTCCAAGCCAGCGGTACCGGAAAAAATCTCCGCCTCGCTACCGACTTCCTCGATGTCCAAGTCGAACTCACCGCCGCCGCAGGCTCTGCCCTCGGAAGCGCCGACACCTTCGACATTCTGGGAGGCGGCGCAAGTTTCCAACTCGCCAGCAAAGCCGACATCAGCGGCCAAGTCTCCATCGGCATCCAAGATGTCGCCGTCCGCAAGTTGGGCAATAGCACGCTGGGTTACCTCAGCAGCCTCGCCAACGGCAAAGCCAACAACGTCGTTGATGGCAGCGTGACCGACGCCCAAAAAGTCGTCGCCGAAGCCGTCAAACAAGTCTCCAGCCTCCGCGGTCGCATCGGCGCCTTCCAAAAGAACGTCGTCGGCGCAACCATCCGCAGCCTGGGTGTCAACATCGAAAACACAGCGGCTGCACAAAGCGTCATCCGCGATGCCGACTTCGCCGCCGAAACTGCCAGCCTCACCCGCTGGCAGACGCTCGTCTCCTCCGCCACCAACATCCTGGGCCTCGCCAACCAGCAGCCCCAAAGCGCCCTCCAGTTGTTAGGCTAAACCCCCAACGCCGGACCTGAGGCTTTGCGAAGGTCCGGATGAACCTACCAAAATCTACCCTCACCAAATCTGTTATCCGGAAAATAGAGAGAGGGGGCCGCGGCGAAAGTCGCGCCCCCGTCAGGAACCCATGTGGGCGGTGCGTCACCGCCTGATTCCTGCGAACCACGCGGTGTTGCCGATACTTCGGCGATGCCGCGTGTTCGTTTGCGCAATCAGCCTCCCGCCACCCAGCCTGCCAAACCAGGCCGCGAAAAACCACGCACACCAATCGAAGTCGCCGCACCCGAACCACCACCAACGACCGCGCCCAAACCCGATTCCAATCTCCGCCTCCCCCCGCCGCCCTTCGCCGCCGACCACGCCGCCTTCCTCTCCTTCCTCCGCATCGAGTGCGGGCTCTTGCCCAACTCTCTCGACGCCTACGGCCGCGACGCCGCACAACTCATGTGGTCCCTGCACGAAGCAGGCCTCACGTCACTCGCGCAGGCCCAGCCGCGCACACTCTCGCTTCACCTCACCACGCTCAAAACCCAACGCCACCTCGACGGCGCGAGTGTCACCATCCTCGACCGCCCCACGCGCTGGAAAAAACTTCCCGACGTCCTCTCGCCCGCGCAAGTGAGCAAACTCCTCGCCGCCGCCGCACAAGTTCCCGCCAAGCAATCCGCAACCCCCATCCACCTGCGCGACCGCGCACTGCTCGAACTCCTCTACGCCAGCGGCCTGCGCGCCAGCGAAGTCTGCTCTATCGCCCTGACCGACATCCATCCCACCATCGGCGTCGTCCGCGTCACCGGCAAAGGCAACAAACAACGCCTCGTCCCCATGGGCGAGCCCGCCAAGCAAGCAATCAACGATTACATTACCAACTGCCGCCCCAAACTCGACAAACTCGACGGCCGCAGCCAAGGCGCGCTGCTGCTCTCTAGCACAGGCCGCCCCCTCGAACGCGTCCGCGTCTGGCAACTCGTGCAGCACTACGCCAAAGCCGCCGGCCTCAAGGTCTACCCCCACATGCTCCGCCACAGCTTCGCCACACACCTGCTCATAGGCGGAGCCGACCTCCGCGTCGTCCAAGAAATGCTGGGCCACGCCGACATCGCAACAACCCAAATCTACACCCACGTCGACCGCACCCGCCTCAAACATGTCCACAAACAATTCCACCCGAGAGAACGCAAAGCCCCCAATCCAATTCCCCCCGGTGGAACAGGCCTTTAGCCTGTTCCCACTCGATGCCTCGATGCCAAATGCCTCGATGCCTTCTTCCCCTCTCCTACCGATACGCAAACACACCTCCGCCCACGTCGCGTCGCACGCACAGCCATCGTATTCGCGAACTCCCGATCAGCAGGTGGCATCACCCTCTCCCTGTGACATCACGTGCCATCACGCTGGCGTAGCCTGATGCCGCGCGGTCGCAGCGGCGAAGCCGCGCTCGTCTGTTGCCAGAGGCGCCAGCCTCTGGACAGCGCCTCAAGAAAGTGCACCGCCCCGGCAGGGGCGGGCGAGAAGTGGATCAAAGCATACCCGCCCCTGCCGGGGCGAACTTGATTTGAGTGCCGTGTCCAGAGGCTACCGCCTCTGGCAACATTCGCGTGCCGCTCCGCGGCGAAAAGCGGCGAGCCGCTCTGAAGCGAAACGCCAAGCGCGAAACCGACAAGCAAGCTCCCGCGTGAGGCGGGCGGCGACACCCCGCGAGCGTTGTGCCATGCCTTTCATTTATCGCTTTTCACTTTTCACTTTATCGCTCTACTCACGCCCCGCCTGCGGCACATCCCGATACACAAACTCCACCGCCCCCCCGCGCACCTCCACCGCACTCACCGAAACCGTCTGCACTCCCTTGCGGCTCATCATCACGCTGATATGCGTCGCATGCGGCCACTGATGCTCATGAAACGCGCGCTGCGCCGCAACTGCATCCGCTTCACCCAGCATCTTCGCAAACAAATCCGCCCGCACGCGCACCAGCGAATCACCCAGCCCCGAACTCGCAAAACACACCGGCGGCGTGACGAATTCTCGCACATCCAGCCGCTGCATGTCCCATCGCATTTCGAGCACGCGCGCCGCCTCGCCGCCGTCCACCGCAATCAACCGAAACGGCCCGTAATGCTCAAGTTCGCTTCGCGTTAACGCCGCCGCGGCTTCTTCGCACCGCTCATGCGCCAGCAACTGCGGAATGATCTCGCCGCGCGAGCGGAGGTTCGTGCCGTCCGCGCGCTTGCGCATTTGCATCGGCACGCCCGGCGAAGTTTCCAAGTTGTAATTCAGCAGCGTCAGCAGCAAGCCGCGTTCATTTGCGCCGAGCCATGTGCCCCCGCCTGTCGGATCGGTGGGCCAGATCGCTTGCATGACTTTGCCATCGCCGCGCAGCAACTTGCGCCACGCGGGCGGCGTTGCCTGCTCGCGCAGCACGCTTTCGTCGCGATTCACCATCACGCGAAAGCCGCCAGGCACGGAAATGACAGAGACGGTGCACACTCGCGATGTTCAGCGGCGCGTTGACAACTCGTGATTGATCGTGCTCGGAGCTTTGCCGAACGTGGGCGACACATCAACGCCAAATTCGCCGGCGATTGCTCGCATCATGGCCTGATGGTGTACGCCGTGATGGGTCGCAAATGCAAGCTCGCGGCCAATCGTCGTGCTAAGCGTGGCGCAAGAACCATCGCCCGCGACCATGACGCGCACGCGAATGGGCGAAGCATCGCCCAGGTGCTTCATTTCGACAATTGTGCTGCGCAGTTTGCTCAGCGTCTTGAGTGCGTGCGCGCGATCGTTTTCCATCGGCACATCGCGCAGGCGATTGTCGTAATCAACTGCTTGCGTTGTTCCAACACCTGCGAAGATGGCGTGATAGTGATCAACCACGTGCCGCATGTGTTTGCCAACGGTACCGCCTGGCAGCACGGTGCTTTCGCTGGTGTAGACCACATCGGGCAGTTCATGCACGAAGGCTTCGCACTGTTGCAGCAGCGCGTCTGCCGCGTGGAGTACGTGTGTCCAGTCCGAGTGCGTGGGTTGGTTTGTCATGATGATGTTGAATAATAGTTCGAGAGTACTGCGAGGTTTGTTGCCGCAGTCGCACACGGTTTTCGTGCGGTAGTCAGTGTGAGTTCAACCCAAACGTTCGGACGCCGTCAACATAATCGCGGTGATTCGCGCACCGCGGGCACTTGTTTTGGCCGCCGAGTTTGCCGCGACTTTCCATCCACTTATGGAACGTACCAAACGCCACCGGCGTGATCGTGGGCTCTTGCATGCCGAAGCCGTCGGTGCGTTTGGTCGTGTAGTCAACGTTCTGCGTCTTCAGAGAGTTATCAAAAGCCACAGTGAATTTTGCGAGGTCGCCGCCGTCGCGCGTTTCGACGACCAACTCCAAACCCGCGCGCCTGCCCTCACCCGGATAGACCGGGCTTGCGGTGAACTCGCCGATCACGACGCCACTCGCGCGAGCGGCATCAGCGACGGCATTCTCTATGTGCTCGACGATCAAGTTCTCGCCGAAAGCGTTGATGAAGTGCCGATGTCTTCCGACGATGCGCAGTCGGCATGGGCCGTCGCCGCCACCGCCGCCCAGGTAAAGCGGCTTGTCGGGCACGTTGTCGAAGACGACGACATCACCCAGCACGTAGCGCCACATGCCGGCACAAGTACTCATGATGACGACGTACTTCTGACCTTTTTCAACTTCCCAGCACGCGAACGCTGGCGGGTTTGGTTGGTCAATCTGTTCGAGCGGCACAAACTCGTAGAAGTTGAAGATGTCGGTGAGCAGTCGCAGACCCGGATCGCCTTTGACATCTTGCATCGCGATGAAGCCTTCGCTCGCGGGATACAACTCGACGCGCGCGGGAAAGTCTTCGCCATCGACTGCGCCGGACCACATTTGGCGCATGCGCGGATCAAAGGGTGCGTACTTCACGCCGCCGTGGACGAGCAGTTGCATGTTGGGCCACACGTCGCGCAGCGTGTTAACTTTGCGGCCTTGTTCGCGCGCGAGTTGCACGACTTTTTCAAACAGCACCAATTCCCAACTGCACATGCCGCTGACCATGCGGACGTCTTCATCGAGACATCGCTTTGCCATCGCTTCGATCTTGCTGGGCCAGTGACTCATGAGCGCGATGTCGGGCCCTGGCAAGTAGATTTGCGTGAGCGGCCAGCGAATGAGGGGCGTGACGATGCCTGATAAATCTCCCGTGCGCACGCCGTGCTGGTTGACGTCCATCTTGGTTGTGCCGCCGAGGAAGACGCTCTTGCCGGCAAGCAAGCCCGAAAGCGAAACGCCGAAGCGCGACGCGTGGCCGAAAATGTCGAGGCTGGCGCGGAAGTTACTTGTGAGCATTTGCTTGCTCACGGGAATGTACTTGTCGCCTGCGGTAGTGCCGCTGGTTTGGGCGAAGTCTTGCACTTTGCCGGGCCAGAGTACATCGGGCTCGCCACCTTCACGCATGCGCGCGATGAGGTCTTTGCTGGCGTACCAATCCGCGATGGGGACGGCGGCGCGATACGCGGCGAGCAGTTCGTGCTGGGGCAGTTCGGCGAGTTTTGCGAAGTCGTGTTGCTTGCCGAAGACGGTGGCTTTCGCAGCGCGCAACAGCATGCGCAGCTGCGCGAGTTGGATGCCAGCGCTGTTGACTTTCCAATGTTCGATATCGCTGAGTTGGCGAATGCGTCCTGCGATGTATGCACGCATGCCCAGACCAACGAAGCTGGTCATGCGGAAGGGCGGATTGGAATTTGGTCGCGAGGGGCCGGCGACTGGAGCGGTTGCGGTGGTCATACACCCAAGTATTGCCCGCACAAAACGCCGCAAGCGTGCGATTTTGGACGGTATCGGCCGGTTTGCCGTTTGCTAACGCTCGTGCTTGACGTGCGTTACAATGCATCATGCGACTGGCTCCCCTTCGCTCTTTCGGGTTTACCACCACGTTGGCATGTGCCCTCGGATGCGGCATGACATGTGGCTTGGCACGCGGCGGTGTTGAGCACGCTGCGTTTGCGCACGCTGACGAGCAGGCATCGAACATCATTAGTGATGCGAAGCTCGCGGCGATGGTGCGCGACATGAACGCGCGAGAGTGGAAGACGCGCGATGCCGCTCGGCAGGAACTTGCGAATGAATTACTGGGCCCGCTGGCGCAGCTTGAACTCGCGCAGAGCTCGGCGGTTGATCGCAATCGGCAGATTGAACTTGCGGACACGATTGCGGCAATCACCCTGCCCAACTTGCGCAAGCTTGAAGCGGCTCTGCAAGATACGACGCTGACACCCGAGCAGTTTGAGGGCATCTCGAACATCGCGTTCAAGCTTTTTGTTCGCGGGCCGCGCGGAGCGATGGGCGTTTCGTTTGCGGGCAGCCGCAACATCGAGAATGGCGTGGTGATCGGCAATCCGGTGCCTGGGTTTGATTCGATGCGCGTGTTTCAGGCGGGTGACTCGCTTCGCAAGATTGGCGCGACGATCATCACGAATGATCTTGAAGCTCGCGTGGCGATTGTGAGCTACGACCCTGGTGACAGCGTGGAAGTTGAATTCATTCGCGCGGGTGAAGTACGCGTTGACACGGTTCGGCTGGGCGATTTTGCGAAGCTTCAGAACACGACACGCCCGCTGGATGAAAACACGATGCGGCGTTCGTGGCGGCTGCGCGTTGATCGGCTGCGAAAGCAGCAGCAAGCATCGATCACGGTTCCGGCGTCGCCCGCGCGTTACAACGCGGCGTTGCAAGCGGAGCGCATCGAGGCGAGCCGGGCGCGGATGGAGCAGAGTCCGACGTTGCAGGTGGTTGTGACGCCGCTGAATGTTGATGAAGGTGGCAGCCAGCGCAGCATCACGACTCGGCCTGAGGATGATTTCATGCTGGCGACGGATGACAAGACGAATCCGAATCGGCAGGCGATTGCGGAGTTGACGCGGCAGATTGGGCAATACGAAGGGGCGATCAAGCAACTTGAAACGCAGCTGCGAGACCAGAATTTGAATCCGTTTCAACGTGCGGATATGAAGCGTCGGGTTGAACAGTTTCAGCAGTCGATCAATGGGATGAAGGACGAGCGCCGGAAGATTCGTGTGAAGGGTGTGGAGGCGCTGGGCGAAGAGACGTCGGCGGCGACAGATCCGTTGGATAAGGCGAAGCCGAATAAGTGAATGAGGCTGCGGATTTCCTCGAGTTCGTGAGCAGCGGATTGTTCGATCCGGGCCTTCGCAAAGCCTCAGGCCAGGCGTCGGGGTCGCCCGATACGAGTTTCGATGTGAACTGCGTAACCCACTTAAGCCACACTTAGGCGGACGAGTGGTTTGCATTCGTGGTCAGGGCGTGAAAATGCACGTGGCGTGTCCCGATATTACGCGTTCGCGAGCGAACTCGCGCTTTGCACGGCTTTTACTCACTTGAGACGAAGACTCGCTTGAAACGAACGCCGGTCAACGCGCTGCTTATCGCTGCCGGCAATGCTGCAGCTGTCATCATCGCTCTGGCGGTATTCGCGTGGTTCACGCTGGGGCGGTAGCGCAAGAAGCTGGAGCAGCAGCTTGCGCAGAGCGAACCGATGACGGTGATTCCGTTTGATACTTCGGCGCAGCCGGTCGTGATTGCTGAAACCAAGCCTGAACGCGTGGTGGTGCCGGTGCCGGCGGCGGATGCGCCAGCGATTGTGCGTTCGCTGGCTGATTTTGAGATCGCGGGTGATTACGCGGCGGCCTTGAAAGCCACGCTGCGCGATGTGGCGGATTTGAGCGAGAGTGATCGCGAGAAGTTGGTTGCGTGGCTTGAGGCTCGCAAGGATTCAACGGCATTTCCGACGTTGTTCATGCTCGCGCGGACACATCAGGATGCGGGGCGCGGTGAGGATGCGGCCAAGTGGTACATGGCTGGTTCGCTGATGGGTTTGATCGATGCGGCAAGGTTCAGCGATGGCAGCGCGAGCAACGCGGTACGCGAGGTTGAAGCGCAGTTCAGCGACATCCGTCAGCGGCTGCGGCAGGATTCGACGCCGCGCGTGCAAGCGGCGACGTTCTCGCTGGAAATTGAAGAACAACTTGCATCGCGGCAGGCGCCACTTTGGATTGCTGCCCGCGCGCAGTCGGCGGTTGCGGGTGATCCCACGCCGCTGCTGGCTCCTGCGGATTGGGAAGCCAAGGGGAAGAACTATCACGATATGTTCCGCGGATTTGTGGAGCGCGCGGGGAAGATGTCGGTGGTGGAGCTGGTTTGGGATTTTTGATGCGTGCGGGACAGCCAGAACTGGCTATTTTGTAGCACTTTCGAATTGGTGAAACTAAACCGGATTGTTTCCCTACAATACCTTGATCTTTGAAAACTGGGGCCGAACTGGATTCGACCGGGCAGCGTCAAGTCTTACGTGGCGCGTCGAGGCGCACGCGGGCCTCGTAAAAAGCGTGCAAAAAAATGTTCAACGAGCCTTCATACGCTCTTGCAGCCTAATAAATACGGTTGCACGATTCTTCGGTAACGCCTGCTAGGCGAAGAATCGAAGACAGCAGGCTAGCGGAGATCCGAGATCCTCAGGGGTCAAACCGCGAAGCTCTTCTGCGGATAGGACAGTGGAAAGCTTGCGAGCGTGCGTTCCACTGTTGAGATAAACCACTCGATACACGCGTAGATGCGTATTACTGACTGTCACGGGACCGGGGTTCAATTCCCCGCGGCTCCATTCATCTTTTCATCAAACCAGCTCACGCTGGTTTTTTGATGCGCGGAATTGTCGCGCTGATGCGCGAAGCGATTTCGCGGGTCTTGCCGGGGGGCACATCATGTCAGACTTTGGCTTTGACGTTGGCATTGAAACGAGCGAGTTTGGCGGCGGCGATGACATAGATTTTGGCGGGGGTTTGGCCGGCTTTACGCCCGGCCAACGGAGCAAGGTTATCTTCTCGTGCGTTCTCTTGCTGCTCTTCTCCACTTGCGTCAGTTGTTCAGAGATTCGATATACCTTGTACGGCCAGACAACGCGAGCGCGCGTGACGAACACGTATACCTATCGCCCGCGCCGAAGCGGCGAGATGCTCAGTGTGCGGTTTCGATTTCTTGATACGGATCAATCTGAGAGGATCGAGAGCTTCAGTGTGCCCGTTGATCAGCAAGCCGCTTATGCCAAGGGCACGATCGTTGATGTGCAGTACATCCCGCTTCGGCCTGGCACTGCGAGGAAGGCTGGAGAATCATTGTGGTGGTGTGCGACGCCGCTTGTGGTTGGCGTGGTTGTCGGCAGCTATCAGGTGTGGCAGGTTGTGGGAGATTTCAAGGTGTATAAGGCTCGGGAGGCGAAGAGTCTGATGCGGTCATGTCCGTAGGTTCTTTGAATCTACCATTGCATATGCCTAAGAACATTGGCCCATCTCTTGCGCCGCTGCTGCTGCGACTTTCGCTGGGGTTGACGTTTGTGTGGGCGGGGCTTGGCAAGATCGAGGCGACGTTTGCGGTGAAGGGTGATCAGGCGGTGTTGTTGGCGTCGATGGGGGTTGACAAGGTTCGCGCGGCGGCGGCGTCGGGCAAGACGGTGGTACCGCAGGTTCCGGAAGTTTCCAAGCCTGCGCCGACAAAGGACACATCGCCGCTGCCGGTTGGGCCTAACGCACCTGCGCTTACGCCGCCTTCGCCGCAGCCGGTTGTGCCAAACCCCAATGCGCCTGAGCCGGTGCTCACGCCGACGGACCCGATGGGGCCGCCTTGGCCGCTTCCGGCTGAGGAGACGCCGGCGAAACCGGCGGCAACGCCGAATCAAGCGCCGAGCCAGGCACCAAGTTCATCGCCACAACAACCTCAGCAGCCGGCAGAGCAACCGAATCGCGAGCAAACTCAGCCGGTGACACAGCCGACATCGCCGTCGCCGCAGGCGCGGGCGAGTGGTTCGCTCACACTTGCACAGGTGACTGCGCCACCGGTGAGTCCTAATACGGGACAGCCGACGGGCGAGCGCGTGTATGTTGCGAGTGAGTTTCCGGATGACATTCAGGTGCCGCGCGTGTACAGCCTGGCGATGTTGATTTATCAAGCGGGACATCCGCCCAAAGACGCGGAGAACAAGCCGTTGCAGGCACTGTGGCCTACGCGATTCTCAGAAGGTGCATGGCCTGTGCGGATTGCATGGACGGTTGCGCTGTGCGAGTTGATCGGCGGGCTTTTTGTGCTGGTGGGGCTACTGACGCGCGTGTCGGCACTGATGCTTGCTGCGACGATGATCGGGGCGATTTGGCTGACGGAAGTCGGACCGGCGATTCAGGCGGGCAAAGTTGTTTTGGGGTTCATTCCGGATCGTGATTTCTTCACCATCGACGTGTGGAAGACACTGCTGTGGCAACTTTCGCTGCTGATGTCGGCTGGCGCACTTGCGATGCTAGGGTGCGGCTCGCTGGGGCTTGATCGGAAGTTCTTCCCGCCGCCGCCGCCGCCGCCGGTGAATCCGAGGGCGTTGATCTGAGAAGAAGTACCGCAGTACCGCAGTACCGGAGTGCCGGAGTGCGGAGTGCGGAGTGCGGGAGACTTCTACCATGCGACATGCGACTTGGCGAACTTGTCCATGGATTGGATGTGCAACTGGCGGGAGAAGCGGGGCTTTCGGCCAATCTTCCCGGCGATGTTGCACTCACGCGCATTTGTGACATAACCGAAGACAGCCGAACGGTCTTGCCCGGTTCGCTTTTTATCGCGCGGAGCGGGCTGAAGTCTGACGGCAAGCAATTTGCGCAAGCCGCGGTGCACGCGGGGGCCGCGGCAATTTTGACGGATGATCGCTCGCTGATTGTTGCGGGTGTGCCGGTGCTGTTTGCGAAGGACATCCATCTTGCGAGTTCGCTGGCTGCTGAGCGTTTTTATGGCGATGCGTCGCGGCACATGCAGTTGATTGGCGTGACGGGCACGAACGGGAAAACGACAACGACATTTCTGTGCTGGCAACTTCTCAATCGCATTGGTACGCGCTGCGGGCTGATTGGCACGGTGATCGTCGATGATGGCGTTGAAGTTGCAGCGGCGAACATGACGACGCCGCCAGCGATTGAGATCAGTCGAAGTCTGGCGCGGATGCGCGAATGCGCGTGCGATGCCGCGGCGCTTGAGGTTTCGAGCCATGCGCTGGATCAGAAGCGAGCGGATGCGCTGCGGTTTCGTGCGGCGGTGTTCAGCAATTTGACGGGCGATCATTTGGACTATCACGGCACTATGGAGCAGTACGCCGGGGCGAAAGCGAGATTGTTCACGTTGCTGCGTGAGGATGGCCTTGCGGTTATCAACGCGATGGACCCGTGGAGCGAGCGGATGGTGCGCGACTGCAAAGCTCGCGTGCTGCGCGTGGGCGTTGTGGAGTCGGGCAAGCATCCGCAACGTTCGCTGGATGCGACGTGCGAAGTGACCAGCCACGACATGACAGGTATGGGTTTGCGGCTGCATGGTCCGTGGGGCGAAATCACCGCGAAAACGAGCCTTGTGGGTTTGTACAACGCTTTCAACATTCTGGCTGCGGTGTGCTGCACGCATGCGTTGGGCGTGGCACACGAGACGATTGCGGTGGGGATTCCGCAACTGACTGCGCCGCCAGGAAGACTGGAGCGCGTAAGCGCGGTCGATGCGCCAATAAGTGTTTTTGTTGATTACGCGCACAGTGACGACTCGCTTCGCAATGTGCTGAGCGCCGTGGGAAGTGTGATGCCCAATCGCATCAGGCCCAGCACGACGTTGGGGCAAGTTGCGGGCACGACAGCGCGGCGGCGAGAAGGCGCGCGGCTGTGCTGCGTTTTCGGCTGCGGGGGCGATCGCGATAAGACCAAGCGGCCACGCATGGGACTTGCGGCGAGTGAACTCGCAGATGCGATCGTCGTGACGAGTGACAACCCGCGCACCGAGCGACCCAGTGACATTGTTGATCAGATTCTTGCGGGCATTCCGCTGCACAAACGCGAGCAGATGATTGTGCAGGTGGATCGCGCGCGAGCGATTCACGCGGCCATTGAGCAGGCACGCGAGGGGGATGTCATCATCATCGCAGGAAAAGGCCACGAAACCGAGCAGATTTTGCCCGATGGCAAGGGTGGCACTATTCGCACGCACTTTGATGATCGTGAAGTTGCAAGGGAAGCGCTTGCGGCCCACGGCATACCGATTCTTGCAACTGATAGCACACCGGCGAAACGCAAGAAGTAGATAGGGTGACGGACAAACGCAGACACGAAGACTGATCACCACCTTTTCACTCGCACTGCATTCGGCTCTTACGGTGACACATGTTCTGGACCTCCCCCACTCTCGCTGCCGGTGTTGCTGCACGTTGGCTCACGCCGACGCGTGAATTCACGCTTTCGCCGGGTGTTTGCACGGATACTCGTGCGATTGACGCGAGCAAGCTTTTTATCGCACTGCGAGGTGAGAAGCATGACGCGCATGCATTTCTTTCGCAAGTTGTGGCTGCGAAGTCGCAGTTGATTGTGATTGATCGAGAGGACGCGTTTGCGACAATTCGCGAGTCGGCGGCCCTTGCGAACACGAGTGTTCTGCTTGTGCATGACACAGCGGCTGCACTTCTCTCGCTGGCGAAGGCTTATCGCGAGTACTTGGGCACGCACGGTACGACGTTCGTTGCGGTCGGCGGCAGCAATGGCAAGACTTCGACAGTGCGCATGCTGCAGTCGGTGCTTTCACAATCGCTTCGAGGCAGCAGTTCGCAGAAGAGCTTCAACAACGCCATCGGCGTGCCCCTCACGATCCTTGCGGCTCGTGAGGATGATCAGTTTGTGATTTGCGAAGTTGGTACGAATGCGCCCGGCGAACTTGAGCCGCTTTCTCGCACGGTGCAGCCTGACATTGTGGTGCTGACGAGTCTGGGACGCGAACATTTGGAGGGCCTTGGTTCGCTTGAGGGTGTTGCGCAGGAAGAAGCACAACTGGTCACTGGCATCAAGACGAGTGGCACGATCGTCACGCCGGCCGATGCTCCCGCGGATTTGCTTTTGACGGCGATTCATGCAACGCTCGCGCGTGAAGGAAAACATTCGCGGGTGATGACATTCGGTACGAGTGCGAACGCTGATACTCGCATCACCTCGCGCGAGCAGAGTTTCGAGGGCGTGGACTTCGGCCTTGCGGATGGCACGGTATTCTCGCTGCCTGTGCTGGGATTGCACAATGCAACGAACGCCGCTGCCGCGATTACGGTTGCTCGCGTTCTGAACTTGCCTGATGCGGCGAATCGCGAGGGATTGAAGTTGGTGCAGCCGCCTGCGATGCGACTTCAGCCGCACACGATCGCGACGACGACCGGCAGCATTCGTGTCATCAACGATGCGTATAACGCGAATCCGGATTCGATGTTGGCGGCTATCGCAACGGTGCGAGAGATTGCGTGGGCGATGTCGAGGCAAGCGAGCAGTGTGTCGGCTAACGGCAGCAAGCCGCGACTGGTTTTGGTGTTGGGAGACATGCTCGAACTGGGTGTGCATGGGCCGCAACTGCATGCGGAGTCGATCGCCGCGGCGATGGCGACGAAGCCCGATGTGCTTGTGCTGCTGGGGCCGATCATGTGTGCGGCTGTGCCTGCTGCGAGAAAGATGCGAGCAAGCGAGGATGAAACCAATCTTGTAACGCATGCGAGCACTTCGCTCGATGCTTGCCAGGCGATTGCTGCGATGCTGCGTGCAGGTGACTTGGTCTTGCTCAAAGGTTCACGTGGTACTGCGGTTGAGCGCGTGTTGACAGCGTTGCAGGCGCAACATACGAGCGGCGTGAGTGCGGGAAGAGGCGAACTCAAACCTTTTGCGCCAGCGAAGATGTGACGGTTTATTCGCCGTACTTCATTTTGGCGTAACGCTTGTAGACGCCCGTTTGCTTGATCGCAACAATCATGCGATAACTGCGGCTGTTTTTGATGCGGCTTAGGCGTTCGTGCGGCGACTGTTTCGCATCGAGCATCTTCCACTGGCTGCCCCATCGCGCCCGCGCGACGGCGTCGTACACCGGATTGTTCTTGAGGCGCATGACGGTGCGCCATGCAAAGCTCTGCTCGATCGCCGCGAGTTCTTGCTCGACCGGATGGCTGTGGGCATGCGCGGTTGGTTCTTCGAGCGGCGCTGGCGACTGGGTGTGTTGCAACTTTGCGACATGTTCGCGCAGCAGCCACAAGTCCATGTGCTCGCGGAAGAACAGCCGATCCTTTTCAGTAATCGCGTACGGCGCAACTCGTTCATAGAGCCAGCGGTGATGCTCGACCATGCGCGCGATCATCTCGCCGCGACGCTCCTGCGTTTTGCTGAGCATGCTGCCGCCGGCATGCTTGCGATAGTTGAACAACGGCTCATCCACGCGCGTGCCGTGCCAGCCTTTGCAGAGCAGGCCCAGCCAGAAATCCCAATCCTCAAAGCCATGCACCATGTCGGCGTTGTATCCGCCCGCTTCGAGCCAAGCACGCTTGCGGACAACAGCGGTTGCGACACTCATGTTTTCGATGGTGAGTCGCGCGGGCTCGTACGCTGGACACTGCCAGGTTCCTTGATGCGCGCCGAAGTACTTCACGGTGCTGTACGCGTAACCCAGATGCGGGTTGGCTTCGAGATGTCCGAGCAGTTTCTCGACGAATGTGGGCTCAAGCGTGTCGTCGGCATCGAGCGCAACGTAGTAATCAACGTCCATCGCTGCGATGCCGTTGTTGCGTGCCATCGCGAGGCCTTGGTTAGTCTGCCGCAGCAGCCTGACGCCATTGATTGCGATCTTCGGCAGGTGTTCGCAGGTGAATGCGTCGGTCCCACCGTCATCGACGATGATGATGTCATCGACCCTGCGAGTCTGAGCATGGAGACTTGCAATTGCGTCGTCGATGAACTTGCCGTGATTGAAGCATGGGATGACAACGCCAACGCGCGGCACTCGAGCGGTTCTTGCTTGCATGCGTGCGGGAAGGCCTGCAGCTTCGCGTTCGCGATTTCGCTGACGGATGTATCCATCGCACAGATCGATGAACGACTGCGCGATCGCTTCGGGCTTGTAAAGCGTCTTGACTCGCTGATGAGCCGCTTCGCCTATGTTCGCTCGCTGAGACTCACTCAGCCTGAACGCATTCGTCAAGGTCTGCGCGAGCTCTTGTACGTCACCACTGCGGAAGATGAAACCGCTGATGCCGTCTTCGATCATCTCGGCCATGCCGGTGTTGCTGCCTGCAACGACGCACGCTCGCAAGGCCATCGCTTCCAGACACACGTTTGGAAAATTCTCGAAAAGCGAGGGGAACACACAGACTTTTGCGCTTGCGTACATCTCGACAAGCTGCTCTCGTGGTACGGCTCGCTGAAACACAATCCGCTCTTTCAAGTCGGTCGGCACCATGTGTTGCAAGACTGCGAGCAGGCTCGGCTCGCTCGCTGAAAGCGGCGTGTCGCCGCCGACCATTCGCAGTGTTGCGTCAGGACACGCACGCAGGAATGTGCTTGCCGCTTGCAACAAACTCTGCACGCCTTTGCGCTCTTCCATGCGGCCCACGTAGAGCACTTCGTTGGTGCGTGGCGTGCCCGCTCGCGAGCGTTCGACGAACCGCCAGTCAACCGGATATGGATGAATCGTGATGTCGCGATCAGCGAGTTCGGGCACCAGAGCCTGCATCTCAGCAGCGAGTGCTTGTGATGGTGAAATCAGGTGATCGGCACCGATGATCGGTTCATTCTCAAACGCTTCAAGCACTTTCGCACTTTGGCGATGACGGTTGTATCGATTCAGCACCACCAGAGACGTGTGCAATCGCACGATTGTCGGCGGGCGATCTTCACGCCGCGTGGCTGACAGAAAAGTCGCCGCTTCGCCGCGATAATCACCAAATTCAATCACGTCAACTTCGCCCGCAGCGATCATGCCCTGCAGCACATCATGCACCATGTCGGCACGAAGCTGCCAGAACTTCAGCGTTGCGCCAGGATCAGCACCAACCACGTGCGGCACAGGCATTCGCACGCATCGCACGTCCGCGTCGTTGCTGTCGCGACAGGGCGTGGCATGATCTGTGACCGTGATGACGGTGACTTCATGACCGAGTCGCGCGAGGATGCGCGTCATGGCATCGACGTATGTGCCGATGCCGCCGCCAAACTGCGGGGGAAACTCGTAGCTGACAAAAACAATTTTCATGCGTGTCCGCCGATGCTCCCATTCGCCCCGTCAAGTGTTGCCGCGCTTTTGCCGGTATAAATAGGATCAACCAAGCCCAAGGTTCGCGCGAGTCTGAACGCACGGCGAGCTTCCAACCCGTCAGCCTCGCCGCGAATCGCTTCAAACAGCGCACGAAAATGGGCGGCAGACAGGTGCGCTGTTTGCAGCCGAGCAAGCAACTTGGTCAATTCCGCTTGCTGTACTTCGTTCTCGGCAACCAGTTCTGTCACGCGTCCGACGACGTCATCACGCTCTCGCTCAAGCCCGCGCGCGTGTGCCGCCATCGCATCGCCATGGCTTCGAGCAACTTGCAATTGCTCAGCTACCGCTTCCCACTCGCGCGCGATGCGCTGGGCTTCATGCTGCCAGTTGTCACGATCCCTCGCCGCTTGGTTGACTTCGGCAAAAAGACCGTCAACCTTTGCCGCGAGTGCTTGCACTCGCCGCGACTGCTCTGACCATTCATGCTCCAAACGCTTGCTCTCCGCCAGCCATACGTCACGATCTCGCGTGAGTATTGCTTCTCGCGCGGATGCGGCTTCGAGCCCGAATCGCAAATCGTGAAACTGCGTTTCGCGTTCGCGCAATTGCGTAGCGACCTGCTGCCACTCCGTTGCGATTCGCCGAGCTTCGGTCCAACCCGCCTGCGCTTGCACCAAGAGCGACTGCCGCGACACTTCCATCGCGATGGATGGTTCATTCAACCAGCGGTCTCCCATCGCCAAGGCTCGGCCGCACTTTGCCGCCGCGTCCATGACTTGTGCAAGCTCGGCAAACGCGAACAACTGCGGCGCATCCTCATCGCCGATTGCGTTGAGCCACGAACCGCTCATCACTCGCTTGCACTCACGCACGCCGTGTTGCCACATCGCGCGTGCTGCATCAAGCTCGCCCGCTTGTGCGGCAAGCATGCCTGCTCGCCACGCGGCATCGATAGTTTTGGTTGCTAAAAGCGGCGAAAAAATACAAGTATCTTGCTTGGCGCAGAGCGTGAATACTTCACGCGCAGCGAGCACGTTGCCGCGCGACTGCGCGAGCAACGCCGCAGCGTACTGATTCGAGACGAGCCATCGAAGGCTGTGAGCAGAGCCATCGCAATTGTTCGCGAATCGTTGCGACTCTGCCGTCATGTCGTCAAGGCTACTGCCAGACGGCTTGTTGAGCAGCGTTGCGTACAGCAGCACGCACACAGCAGCACCGTGATCAGCCGAGCCGGGCCTTGCTCGTTCGAGCACCCTCGTTGCGAGTTTCACAAGTTCGGCGTCGTCACTCAGCCGCATACCCATGGCCACCATGCTTCGCACGAGCCATGGATTGTCGTAGTCGCGTGCGAAGTTGGTGAGGTGGTAAGCCTCGCCGTCTCTCGCTGCATGATCGTTGATTGCTTGTGCGGGAAAAACCGTCTCGCGGTAGCCAACTTTGCTTCCTGCGAGCGGATCTTTCATCAGCGTGATCAGCCACCACTCTGCTCGCACGTTGTTGCTTACGCGCTTGGCATCATCAAGTGCGACGCTTTCCAATACTCGCGGCTGATCGCTCAGCTTCATCCCGCCGCCCGCGGTTTGGCGAGTTGCACGCTCGATGATCCATCTATCGCCACTGGCGCGGACATCATCGATTAACTTTTGCCATGTGTACACATGCAGATGATGCGGGTTGGGGTCGCGTCCGCTCGCATCGGTCCAGTCGTTGGGCACGCTGGCGATGATGCGGCCGCCAGGAGAGAGAATTCGCTGGAATTCGGCCAGAACTGAGCATGGATCATGGACATGCTCGAGTGTTTCGAAACACGTGATGAAGTCGACGGATGCGTCGGCGAACTGCGCCAGCTTCGTCGCGTCGCCAACAACAAATCGAGTGCGTTCACCGGCGTAGCAATCGTTCGCATAAGCTATGGCGCGCGAATCAATATCAACGCCGACAACTTGCCGCGCGAGTGAGTTGGTTGCAAGCACGCTGCTCCCATATCCAAGCCCGCAGCTCGCATCAAGGACACTGTCGCCCGGGCGGACGAGTTCACTCGCGTATTGATATCGCGCCACATGCGCATCGGCCCGGCGGCCTGACCAGCGCAGCATGTCGTTATGCAACTGACTCTCGGCTCGCAGCGCATCCAGCGGCCACTTCGCTGCGGCTTCTAACGGCAGCTTCTCCAGCACCAGCGTCACACTCGCACCCTCGTGCTCGAACTGTGCATAAGGCATAATTCGCATAGCCCGCGGGTGCTTGCGAAGGCCCACGCCGAAGCACTGCTCCTCCCACCATGCACGCGGCTGGATTGTCAAATGCCAAACACCATCGCGATCTGCAACGGTGCTCACGGCGATGTAGACATTCTTCTTCGCGACTCGCGCGAGTTCGCGCAAAGCGGTCGTGACATCAACAGGCGACAAATGCTCAAGCACGTCAGTACAAACGACGGTATCGAAACTCGCATCCGCGAACGGAAGATTGAGAATCGAGCCTTGCACGAATCGTCCGGGTGCTCGCAAATTCGCGGCATTAACCGCGACGGGCGCGACATCGACGCCGCGAGCGTCAACGCCTTCTCGCAAAAGCGCAAAGACCAACCCGGCCATGCCTGTGCCCACGTCCAGCACTGTGCCCATGCCAGTCACCAGCATCACGCGACGGGCAAGTTCGTTCGCGTCACCAAAGCTGTGTTGTCCCCAGCGATCTTCGCGGCGCCAGTATGCGTCGTAGGTCGCGGCGTAATCCAGCGGCTCAGCCGCGTGAGGTGTTGTCGGTTGCGGTGCGTGCTGACTCATCGCGCGTCCTCCGCCCGCATGTCAACATCTGCGCGCACCGTCGCGTGCATGCGCAAGTCGCACACGCCGCCGAAGAAGTTGCGGCTGGGATGCTCTCGCACTGTCAGTTCATCAGGCCGCTGCACGGCGACTTGAAAGAACGCGGCTTCATCGCGCCAATGCACGATGCGCTGTGACATATACGACAAATCGAGTTCTTCCACCACGGCTGCCTGCACTTCGTACAAGTCGGTCCCCAGCGTGCAATCAAAAACGAAAGTCACTTCAAACTCGTCACCTGGTTCGAAGACTCGTCGCCAGAAAATGTCATCTTCACCGCGAGCGAGAGCGGCCAGGTCCTGGCTGAAAGTTCCCCACGAACAAATCTTGACACCTTGCTTGTTGCGGATCCGCAGCGCGACGTTCACACGCGTGAGCTGCTTGCGCACCGCAACTCGCACGCAGATGCGCATCGCATCGCCTGACGTCACATAGCTGATGGGCGCACCGTTTGCGTCCTGCACTGTGACGCGCACGACTTCTGCGTCAAGATCGCCGAATGAAGCATCGCGGACGCTGCGCAGCCGGACAGCAGTTGTGTTGCTCGTCGCTTTCTCGTTTGGTTTGCTCGTACCCAACGAGTCGCCCGTTCGCGCCTTAATCGCTCCCGCAAAATATCGCTTCTCTTCCTCGTGCAGCAACTTGCGGTACGCGAGCAGCACATCGCCACTCGCGCCGTTCGCCACCGGCTTGCCATGATCGAGCAGAATCGCGCGATCACACAGCGTGCGCACGCTCTCCTGATCGTGACTGACAAACAGCAGCGTGACGCCTTTGCTTCGCAGTTCATCAAGCCGCTGATAGCAGCGTTTCTGAAACAGCGCGTCCCCCACTGCCAACGCTTCATCGACAATCAGCACATCAGGCTCAACCTGCACTTGCACGGCGAACGCCAGCCGCACCATCATGCCGCTGCTGTAGGTCTTCACGGGCTGATCAATGAATTCGTCAATGTCGGCGAACTCCACGATTGCCGCAAACTTGGCATCGACTTCGGCCTTGCTGAATCCCAGCACGGCGGCGTTCAAGTAAACGTTTTCACGCCCGGTGAATTCGGGATTAAAACCGCTCCCAAGTTCAAGCAGCGCAGCGACGCGGCCGGCGATTTCGACGCTACCCGTCGTCGCTGCAAGCGTGCCCGCAATGATCTGCAAAAGCGTGCTCTTGCCGCTGCCATTGCGCCCGACAATGCCGATAGCTTCACCGCGCCGAACTTCCAGGTTGACGTCGCGCAGAGCCCAAAAATCGCGGTAGTACTTCTTGCCGCGCCAGCGCATGAAGGCTTGCTTCAAGCGATCTTGCGGCTTGTCGTACATGTGGTAGCACTTGCCGACATTCACCAGCCGCAGCACGACCGGGGCTTGTCTGGCAGGTTGCGAAACGGGCGCCATGTCTGCCGCGATATCTGCGACAAAAATCTCTGCCGCCGCAGCGGGCAGGTCGGCGTCCACCGCTGTTGCGCGAGCATCAGAGGACATCAGCGAAACCTCGCTTACTCTTCATGAAGAACGCGTAGCCAAGTTGCAGCACGACCGCGCCGACGACGGTTGCGATTATGATCGCGCGCCAATCGGGCATTTGGCCGTACAGGACGACGCCTCGTGCGCTTTCAAACACGCCGACGAGCGGATTCATCGCAAGGGTGTGCTGGACCCATATCGGAGCTTTCTCCATCTTGGTCGCGGGGTACAGAATGGGTGTCATGAAAAACAGAATCTGCACACCTACCTGCACCAAATTGCGAATATCTCGCAGAAAAACGCCCAACGCGGCGAACACGTAACTGAGCCCCGCCGCCAGCAGCACAATGGGTAGCAACACGATGGGCAATGCCCAAAGCGTGACCGAGAATCCGCCGCGCAGCACGCCGTTGGCAATCAAAAGCACGCACAGGCTGACGCCAAACAACACGATCCCTGCGACCAACTGCGCGATGGGAAGCACCTCGAGCGGGAAGACAACCTTCTTGACGAAGGTGGGGTTGTTGACGATCACGCCTGGACTGTTGTTCACGCTGGCGGCGAATATATCAAAGCAGATCAAACCGCAGAAGAGCGTCAACGCAAACGTCATTGTGCTTGCATCGGGCGCCCCAGCCCACTTGGCTTCCCACACGATTGCAAACACAAACGTGTAAACCGCGAGCATGATGAGCGGCTGGAGCAACGTCCAGAAAATACCCAGTGCACTGCCGCGATTTCTTGCGGCGACTTCTCGCACCGCAAATTGTTGAATGAGCGAACGTTTGCTCCACAGGTTCGCCGTCATCGCGAATGGATTCAGCAACTTGCCCAACCCCGCTACCTCGCCCACGCGATGCATCTCAACCGAAGATGGATTGGCAGTCGACGTGGCGATGCTCACGCAGTGTTCCTCATGGGTGCTCGGCGGCCTTCATCGGCCGTTCATGGCAAAGGGACATTATAGAGGTTTGCCGCCCTGCCATAACCCTGATGTACCACTGCCCGCGACTTACTTGCCGCGATATTCGTCGAGCAGTTTGCGACGCTGCTCTGGGGTCAATTCCTTCAAAACCCGCTGGAATATCTCACGCCGATGCTCTTCGCTGGGTTTGAGTGCCGCCGTCTCGCCGCGCTCACGAACGATTTTGTCTATCTTCGCTCGTTGCTCGGGCGTTGCATCAATCAGCGTGTACAGCTCTTCACCCTGCCGCTGGCGCTGCTCGGCAAACGCATTGAACGCCTGTCCCATCTCGCGTCCAACTTGCCGCACCTCGAAGACTTCGTTGTCGATGCGTGCGCGGATGCGCTCGGCTCGCGCACTGCCGCGCCGGGTCGTCGCGACTTCGCTCATTCCATCGCCCATCGCCTCATCCGTCTGGTCACCCTTGTCCTCGCCCGCGCGCGTTGCCTTGCCGCGGGCTGCTTCCATGCTCACAATCGCGTCTTTGTACTCACTCACCATCGCGCGAAAGTGTTTGGCTTGCTCGGTTGGCACCAACGCCGCGAGCGCCTCGGCAAACGCCGGCTCGAACAGCGGCTTGGCAAATTCTCTCAGCGTCCGCACGCTTGCCATGCGTTGCTGACGCTGCTCGGCTGTTGTCGGCGGCCCGCCGGCAAACTCACTTTGCAATTTCAAGAAGGTCTCGTAGTTGTCGAGCGTGATCTGCGAGACCAGCACAGCCCGCTTCGCAATCGCTTCGTCGACCTTTGCTCGCGTGGCATCATCCAGCGTGAGCAGCCGCGCCGCTGCGATCTCAGGCCGCTCTTCGAGTTGCTCGACATGACCTTGAAAATCACGCCGCACGATGCTGAGCTTCTTGTCAGTTGGAGCGACAACCTTGGGGCCCGCAAGCGAATCGGCGTCGTCATCGCTGCTAACTGCGGTTGCGGCGCAGGTAGCGCAGCCGACAACAGTGACAAGTATCATCGCATACGAACGTGCAGCTGTGCGCATCACAAAACTCCCAATGTGCATCTATCCGCTGTCAACATCGGTCTAACGATGCGGAGCGTCGCCCATTGCCAAGCCGCCGCCGGTTCTTTGCCGATTCACCCCGACTTGCGCGAGCCTTTCAAGACAAGCACCGTCACGACGGCCGCAACCAGCAACAGCACCACCGCCCCAACGCCCGCCAACACCACCCACGAAACGCTGATACCCATAACAACCTCCTGCACCCGCGCGTTTGGCCGCAAACCGATCGCGAATCCCCATCTTTCGGAACTCGCCCGCCGCTCTTGCACGCGTTTCTCGCCTAAACTTCACAAGTTTCAATCTGCATTGAAACCGCCCGCGAATCCCCTCGCGAACCCATCTGATGCCGGCCCCGGAACTCACCATGCCCTCGTCGATTTACAAGCCTGCTTCCACCCTGCCCCACCTCAGTGGCCTTGATGCTGGCCTGCTGCAAGCCGTGGTCGATGGCTCGGCCCGCCTCACGCCCGCGCAGGCTTTGGAGATCTTCCACAAGTTGCCCCTGCCCACGCTGGGGCGCTACGCCGCCGCTCGTGCCGGCGTCATCCACGGCGACACCTATCGCACATTCATCATTGATCGCAACATCAACTACACCAACGTCTGCAACGCCAAATGCACCTTCTGCGCCTTCCGCCGCGATGGCGACGAAGCCGATGCGTACACGCTCACCTACGACCAAATCCACGAGAAAATCGCCGAGCTCTCCGCCATCGGCGGCACGCAAGTTCTCATGCAGGGTGGCATGAATCCCGCCCTGCCGCTCGACTGGTACCTCGATCTGCTCAGCGGCATCAAGCAAAAGTTCCCGCACATCCACCTGCACGCGTTTAGCCCGCCCGAGATGGTCGAGTTTGTGCACTTCTTCAACCCACCTGGCGAAACCTTCGCCGACAAATGCATGTGGGTCATGGCGAAACTGCGCGACGCGGGTCTGGACAGCCTGCCCGGCGGCGGCGGCGAAATCTTCGCCGACCCCGTCCGCAAGAAGATTGGATTGGGCAAGTGCGACGCCGAAAGCTGGTTGACCGTGATGAACGTCGCCCACCGCCTGGGCATGTTCACCAGCGCGACGATGATGTTCGGCCACATCGAAGGCTACATGGATCGCATTCATCACATGCACCTTGTTCGCGAGTGGCAGGACAAGGCTCTCGGTGGCTCGGAGAGGCGTGCCACCGGCATGGGCCACTACAAAGCCTTCATCTCCTGGCCATTCCAACGCGAAAACACGCCGCTGGGCCGCGTGCCTGACTGGGGAGCCGACCCCGCCGAACTCATGCAAGAATTTGCGGGCGATGCGATTGCCCGCGCGTGGGACTTTGGCAATGGCGTTGCCAACCACCCCGCCGGCAACGGCCAGGCCAATGTGTTTGACTACGCCGCGATGGACAAGCTCGAGTTCCCCACCGCCCACCTCTACGGCAAGCGCGTCCGCATGAGCATGGCGAGTGACTACTTGCGCACGCAGGCTCTTTCGCGCTTGTACATCGACAACGTCTACAGCATCGGCAGTAGCTGGGTCACCATGGGCCCCCACATCGGCCAACTGGGCCTCATGTACGGCGCCAACGACATGGGCAGCGTGATGATGGAAGAAAACGTCGTCAGTTCCGCAGGAACGACCTACTGCCTCGATGAAGCCGTGCTCTGCCGACTGATTCGCGACGCGGGTTTCATTCCCGCCCAGCGCAACAACACTTACGACATCTTGCGAACCCACGACACCACCGATGCGCCGGACCTGCAAGTGAAAGATTGGTCCAACCACCGCGCGAAGAAGACCCACCAACAAGCCCCGCGCGTGGCGCCGGAGAAAGCCAAAGTGGCAATCACCATCCACGCGACGGGGCAGAAGTAACACGCTGGCCAAGAGCCCCCGCACTCCTGCGATCACAGCATCATCACGTCGACACGGCACACGCCAGTATCAACATCTTCAAGTAAACGCTCGCCTTCACTCTCGCTTTCGCTGTGCTCGGCTGCCACATCATCGACGCAGCGAATCTGTCGTGCATCGCGGCGGCCACCGCGCTGTGTCTCGCGCTCGCTCGCCCCCTTGCCGCCCGAGCATCTGCTATCCTCACACCCATGGCGACCGGTGATGCCAACAACGCTGCATCTCTGTGGCACCAACTGAGCGACACGGAACGCGAGTGCGTCGAAAAGGCCGTGCGTTTCCGCCTCAAATTGCGCAAGGGCACGCCCGTTGGCCCCGCGGATTTTGCCAAAGTCAAAGTGCTGTCCTTGGATTGGTACCAAAGCACCGACGCAACCGTGACATGGCTTGCGAGCAAGGACACGCCTTTCACGAGTCTGAACATGCTTGGCCTGTCCGGCAATCACATCACCAATCAAGCTATCGCGACTTTGGCTGCCCCAGACTCGCCCCTGACCGGTATGACCGCACTGGCTTTGGGCTACACCCCCATCACCGATCACGGCCTCGCTTTGCTTGCCGCTCCCGACTCTGCTTTGAGCGCACTGACCATGCTAACCCTCCAAGCGACGCATATCACAGATAGAGGAATCGCCCACTTCTTGGCCGACGATTCGCCGCTCACCGCGTTGACCGAGTTGTACCTCCACGGAACAGTGGTTACGCCCGCGTGCATCGCGGCACTCAAGCAACGGTTTCCGAAGATCAAGGTTTACAACTAACCCACCCGCGCGGCTTGCGGGTGGTTGCTTGCCTCGCCCCTGGGCGGGCCGGGGGGGGACCCAGCCGCGAAGCCCACGCTCGCGCTGATGACCGATGGTTACGTGCCAGCCGAATTTGCTCTGAAAATCACAGG
>VYLN01000059.1_pt1 | contig 29131 bp, 24 predicted proteins | sample 5109471 | NCBI WGS metagenome assembly VYLN01 (sample SAMN12291806, study PRJNA351875) | freshwater metagenome | isolation source: freshwater lake | place: USA: Michigan, Lee Lake | collected 2013-08-06 | reverse complement strand
AGTGAGCAAGGAATCCAGTTCTTTTTTATGTTTCAGATGGGCATCATTCAGACATTCATAAATAGCTGAAGAAAAGTCAGAAAAGTTTTCATAATATTTACCATATAAACATTTATTTTTGACCAATTTCCACAGCCTTTCAATTAAATTTAGATTAGGCGAATAAGACGGCAGATAGAGTAGCTCTATTGACAAAGAAAGAGCCAATTCCTCAACAACTTTACATTTTTGATAGCGGGCATTATCTAATACTAGAGTGATGGGAATTATTAGTCCTAAATCAGCTATTTTTTCAATAAGTTCACAGACTTGAGTTGCTGTAATATAAGTGTCATATGTTACCATAATAACTTCATGGGTTATCGCATTTAATGCTCCCAAAACATTAAAGCGTTTACGCCCGCTCGGCGACTTAACGAAAAGTCTCTCAAAACACCAATACCGAGAAAAGCTCCCATAACAAAGTGAGCGGCATCAACAAAAAAAACAGCCCTTTTTCCTTCTTTAGCCTCATTTAGTCTTGGTTCTAGCTTTTTTTCTTTGTAGTCTTCTTGTGCATCTGGGTCAGCTTTAGAAGGAAGAGAAACCACTTTTAAACATTTCATTCCCATTGATTTCAAGAATTTCCTTACTTGGGTGGGACTTCGTTTTATTCCCGTCAATTCTTCTATTCTATATACAGCTTCATTTATTGTGGCTGGTGGATTTTTCTCGAAATATTTTTTGAGCGTTTCTCTTTGAGACTCTAATTCACTTTTAGGGCGATAGAAGTTGATTTCTTTTAATTTTTCTATTCCGCCCTCTTGATAATCTCGAAGATAAGTTAATAAGGTATTTGGCGAGATTCCTGCTAACTGACAAATTTTTGGGTGCGATATTTTTTGACTCTTTAACCAAAGAACTTCCATCTTAAGTTGAACCTGGGGATGGGGATGATGAAATCTTTCATAATACAGTGAGTTCTTTTCTTCTTCCGTGAATTCTAGGTTAATTATGTTTTCAATGAGTGCTTTGCTTCTAATTATGACCCTTAAACTATATTATTGTCTTTGAGTAAAAAATGCAAGTTATAGCCGTGCAAAGTATAACACCGCTACTCACACCACCTGTTCGGGGACTAGAAGGAATGGCCAACGCTTCAGCAAGGGCAATTGAACCCTCGCCAATTTTGTTGGATGGACCAACATCTGCATAAATCGCATTGACAATCTTGCCGTTTTTACCATTAAAAACCACGGCAAGATCCCCCAGTTTTGCCCCGGCACTGCCACCACTGGGGAGAACAATATAGGGTATCCGAGTAGAACCAACATAGCGACTGGGATCAGTTTTTGCCCTAGTTCCATCCTGTAAAGCTGTCATAGAGACAAAATAACCTTGATAGGGTCTAGAGGGTTGCTCATAAGCTCGATTAGGATTTTGAGGGTCAGGGACAAGAATATTCTTCCATCAAGACGTATTTGGATAACCGGCATTTTTCAGATCATCTAAGCCAATATTGTCTGGGTGATAAGCATTAGGCGCACCATCGGCATCAATACTCATTTTTGATTGATAGAAAAAAGCGGTTTGTCCTGAATTTGCCAAACAGAATGACCGCCAATTTCAAAGAGTTTCGTTCTTGGTTCACAGCTTATGGGAGACGCTTGAATTTCTAAAGTAATCTTTTCACTAGCAACAGAATGATTATCTTGATCAAATCCTCTCGCTTCAATTTGACGTTGGCCGTTGTCAGTAAAACGATAAGGGACTGACCAATTGCCATTAGAAACTAAGCTATTACCGAAGTGCCACTTACTTTAAACGGTCGGCCCATGGGCATTGTTAGAATACGGAACTAAAGATTCGACAGATTGAAACCACGATTTAAAGGATAAATACCCGGTGGCAACCAAAATCCTTCGGTATAGCCATTCTCCCATTGCATAAAAACATGATCGAAGAAATCGAGGTTTTCAGCATGAAGGTCTTTAATTTGCCATTTAGGCCCGTTTATTCCGGTTTCGTGTTTGCCCTGTTGATCATCCCAATCATTCTCTGGGTTGGGAAATTGAGTCCGTTTTGCTCCATCTTTGGTGATGAAATAGATATGACCCGATTGATCCTGATTATTTCGAGGCCATCTTGCTCCTATTGCCCCACGAGGTGCTAGGTAATCTTTTTTCAAAAAGTAGAGAAAACCGAGACGACGCAGTTTTGTCTCAACGCCTGTAACTCGAATATTCTCAGTTGAAAAGGGATCTTTAAACAGTGCTTTGACAGTGGCTAATCCTAACTTTTCAGCCAAATATTTCATCACACAGGAGACAGAATAAGCACAGGGATATTTAGCAATAGATGTCTCTGGGTCCTGTTCAACTAATTCGTTTAGTTTGTTTCGACCTTCCTCCGTTGCTTCCATAAAGGTTGTTTTGGACTGGAGGATGGGTAGGATTCCTTGTTCAAATAACCGGCATCCTTCGGCATCAGTTAACCTGTGATCGGTTGGTAGGGAATTGGTGTGTTGGAGTTTTTTGTAAGCATCTAAAACCAGACCGTTGTGAATAGTCTTAGTATAATCCATGAGGGGTGAAGGGTCTGCCACATAAATTATAATGCTGGTTTCTTCTTCATGATTAGCTTGATCATAGCCAAAGGCAGTAATTTTGCGCTTGCCGATATTCGTGAATCCTGAATAGGTAATCGACCAAGAACCGTCTGTTTTAACCTGACCACTGCCAAGGGGGTGTTGATCATCTGCTTTGAGTTTTACAGTGACTATTATAGGATCGACTTTGCCTGTAAAAGTAACAGGTTTTAGACGTTCAAAGCGAGCATCATTGATGGGACTAATAATTTGTAGGGAAGTCATGGTATTTCTCCTATGAGATTGTTGAAAAATTTACTGTTAGACGAATTGATCACCCAATGAAGGATTAAAAGCGATCGCTTCCAGATCAGTACGATAGATACCAACTTTATGAATTTCCTCTGGTAATCTTGGCCAGATGTGGACTTCACTCTCAAAAGTGCGCCAAAATTGCGGGGTAATTCGGAAGACTCGGTTATTAACAAGGGGAAGTCCGGTAAAATGTTCCTGCATTCTGGTATTAACTTGCCGATTTAAGACCTCAAAGACTTTTTTGACCGTAGCAGGATTATCATATCCGTCGTAATGATTGAAAGTGATTCCTGTTTGATTTTTTAGCTGATTACAGAAGCTTTTAGGTTCTTCGGGTCGTTGAACTTCTTTATAGCCATTAGCAAAAACATCATGAGCAATTGCCTCTAGGTAAAGTTGTTTCTGAGCGACGGGATTTTGAGCATGGAAGAGAATCTTAGCCACTGCCAAAGTTGAGCCAACACAATTGCCAAATGTTCCCCAGCTACCAAAGGCCAATAAATCATCATAAGGTAACACAGAAGTGGCATTCCAAGCCCCATTAAAAAGTCGGCCATCAATGATAACTAATTTACGGCGTTGTTCAGGAGAATAGTTCTTGTACTCTGATAAAAAATGAGTATCTAATTTCGCTTGTTCTGTGTCGTCTTTTTGATAATCATCAATACTACCATTTTGACGACGAGTTAGGATAGCGACCTCGAAATCCCAATTAGTTTCTGATTCCTCTAAACCAACTGCTTGTAATTTTTCAGTCACAAGTTCTCGTGGTGGTCGTCTCCCGTCGTACCACATTTCAGTTTTCTCATTAGAGATGCGGACACGCACTTTAGTTTTGGGAAGGGTTTGAGCGATTCCCATTGCTACTAATTCATCTGCTCCCCAAGTAATTGGCTGTTTGAGAGCCGAGAGATTATACTTATCCAGAAGATTGTCTAATCTTGTTTGCATTGTTTCTCGCACATCTTTGGATGAATGTTTTTGAGAATCTCCCATCGCACAAACGACAGCTGAGATTTTTCGATTCATCGACTGTAATAGACGGATAGATTGTTCGAGTCTCCACAACTCTTTGTCGTGTCTTTCTTTTGCCCAATCTGGATAAGGAGTTGGATCCGGTTGAGGAGGACCGACACCAACAAAAGATTGGACAATAACCGCTTTTTCAAATTGAGAAATAGTGGGGAGATAATCTTCGGGATATTGTACCAATCGTTCTGCAATAATGAACGCTGTATCCTTGACCCGAAGCAGTGTAATCAGTTGTCTAACTAAAGAATCTGTTTGTCTTCTTGGACTAAGAACGTAAACAGGGCAAATCCGTTCAGAGCGGTTGTCTTGTCCATTAGTGGGAATCCCCACTCCATCTCCATCTTGTTCTGTTGGTCGGTGATACACCTTAAATTGAGACAGCTTAATGTCTTGTAATATCTTGGCCACAGGGTCATTACTTTTAATTTCGACATGGGGAATATAAGCGAACCATTTCGCCATCTCATTAACAGGGGTTGTTAATTCTAATTCCCAGTGGTTATTGGCGGCAGATTTGTAATCATTAATCTCAAGTTCATCTCCTGCTGTCAAGGAAAATTTTTGAGTATGGTCGGTAATCTGGCTACTATCTAGGGTAGATTGTTTGATAACAGTATTGACTAGAGCTTTCAGTTTTTGGGTAGTCATCATTTTTTCTCCTTTTTGGCCTGATTCTGGACAGGTTACTTTAACAAAAGCATACGGTTCACAAATAGGATATTTTCCCTTTGTCAAGTTAAGGAAGTTACAGTGAGTTGGATGCTATCTCGATTATTGCCATAGGCGATGATCACATCGTTAGCAAAGCAGTAAAGCCGTCCTGTTTTTGGGGCTGTAAACTGTTTATTTGTGCCAATGAGGAACAAACTATCTTGATCTTTATCAATTGAACCAATGAGTGAAAACCAAGCTGAATTAGGCATTCGTCGTAGTCCTTCACATAGTTTCAGAAAGAAATTAGGACTTTCATAACCATCAGCATTAGAGGTAATTGTCCAGTCTGTCCATTGACCTGTTGCTTGAAAATGATATTCTTGTCCAGCGACAAGATTAATTCCTGTATCGTTCCAGATTAGTTTTGAGTCTATGGTTACAGGGAGATTTTTGTTTTGCATTATCTTTCCTCCTTTTCTATGAAGGTTGTGAGATTTGAGATCACACTAAATAATTAGCTTAATGAAATGGCTCTGGTATTTTGTTGACATCAATCCAAATTTCAAATTGTTTTTTAGGGAGATTAGGATAATTTTCTGATAGATCATGGGTAACAAAACATCCTTCTGGTTTTTCAGTACAATATTTTTGGTTAAGAGTTACTTGTAGCTCATTAGCTAACGCTTCTTCATCTGTATGGAAGTACCGAATATCTCCATATTTGCCAGAAGGAGACTTATATCCTGCAATAAATTCTATCCCTGGAGCATTCCATTTCTCTGATAATGTTTCTCTGAATTTATCAATATCTTCCTTCTTGTTTTGATTGTTGTATTGAATAAAAACTAACCCTTTTTTTTCATCTTTAGCTTGTTCTACTGTGTTTAGTAAAGCACTCACAAAAGCATTATTTTTTTCCAGATCAGACTTATCTATTGATTTTGATTCTTCACTTATATTTGGATTAGGATCGGTTTTACTTCCTGGTGTTTGCGCTATTTTGGATTCCACTTCTTTTGCTTTTTCGGCATCTAGTGCTTTAATGATTTTCAGAGCTTTTTGTGAAATCGGGATATTTTTTTCTTGAGAGGTAAGATTGGTTTCAAGAATTGTCTCTGAAACGTCTATCAACATATCTCGGTGTTTGGGCAGTTTTTCCTCAAGAATATACAAGGAATACAGCATACTCAGTGCAATTTCTCGATTTTCCGCATTAGAAGCTAAGTGATCGATGGTAGTTTCAAAAAATTTAGCATCCTCTAGTTTTTGATTAACACTATTAAGGTTCAAATTGATGAAAACATTTGAGACTGCAATGATCAAAAGCATTATTGTATTAACACTATCAACCCGATTCCAAGTAATTTCTGAGCGATTTTTATTGATTTCAGAAATCTCTTTATCTTTAGAAGAAAGATTAGTGTTCATGGTTTTAACCTCTACTCAATATGAAAAATGAAAAGACAATTAAACGGAATTATTATCTATTTCTATTTTGCCAATCCTGTTTGACCATGTTGTCAGAAGGCAATTGAATAATAATTGCTTCAAATTTTTGACGCTCTGATGAGTTACCAATGCCGAGTCCAAAATCAATTAATCGTAATGACATTTGACGATTTAATGAAGATTGCTGTTTTAAAATTGAGAGCAAAAAATTCGGGTTTTGGTTAGCAAAATTGGTAATGGATTCGGCATAAATTTCCGCACTTGCCCCATCCATTGCACCAGACATTTTAATGAGGGTTTCTGCGGCCATGCGATCACCTTGTATCGCCTTTTTACCTAAATGATTCATGGTAGGATATCCCACTTTATATAAAAGGTCATGGGCTTTATCGCAAGAAACTTTGCCGATTTGGTTGCCCGTAACCCAACCTTGAAAAGGTGAATTCATTTGCCACCAACCTTGACGTTTTATTGTCAGAGAAAGAGAAAATCCAGTTGGTAATGTACCAACAATATTATTTTTTTGAACCCTAGGAACAGAACGCACATTGACATAACCATCCGAAGCGGTAACAGCAAACTGTTCACACTGTTCTGCGTGCAGAGGGTTAATCACCACACTTACGAATAAGGCTGATGCCAGTAAAAGTTTGTACATTGTTCGTGAGTAAATCACCGAATCAAAAAAGAGTAGGGCGACCACTTGAAATTTAACTATGATCACCCTTGAGTGAGTTATTATTGAGGTTGAGGACAAGTTCCTAGGCCCCAATCTACATATAGAGCACGGGGATTAGTATCTCGTAGCCAACTAACTAATTTTTTGTAGTCAGCAATATCGTAGATACCAAGGCAACCTGCCGTTCCTGGACAGGGACCATGACAATATTTTCCATTCCAATCAATATGGATTTCAATAGCACTTCGCCCTGTGGAATTCGGTCTGACATATTTGATAGGGATAGTAACTGGACCCAGACCATTACTAAAAACAGTCGGTCCATATTTATCTTTGCCACCTGCCCAGAGAATGTCATTAATGTACCATTTACCTTCAGGCAGCGGTTCCATGGAACCCGATACACTTTGAGGACCGGTGCGGAAAAGTTGTTTACTCCGTTGTCCAGAGCAAACTTTAAGATGATCTTTTACCTGTCCATTCTTGATATATTCCAAAATGAGAATATATAAACCATCACCGTCTTTCTGGTTAGTTTTAGTCAGTCGGAGATAAGTTCCGAGAGCAGGTTGAGGAGTAGGTGGGGGTGTTGTTTCTTCTCCCCACAATTTAGCCCAAGTTTTTGGTCCGACTTTCCCATCTGCTTCGGAGTGACCAAAAACGTCAGCTTGGAATTTTCTGACCGCCTCATCCGTGCCACTGCCAAAGATACCATCCAATTCTTTCTGGTAATAGCCTAAATCTTTTAAGCGTTCCTGCATTTCTCGGATATCATGGCCTGGAGCATCTTCATCACTCATGCCTTTGAGTAACAGTCCTCGATTTAATTGAGGTGGATTTTCCACTTGAGAAAGGGTTTGATTACGACCTGCGAATAAAACTTGTGCTGCTTGCGGAATAGGACTCCCCGGTTCAGCAAGATGAAAATTCCGAGCATTAGGATATTGTTGCAACAGATCGATCAAATCATCTTTAAAATTGGTTTCTAGTTTGACAACCTCTACCACTTGTTGATCATTGTAGGCAACAACTACCGTATTTCCCCCATCTAAATATCCTTTCAACCAAGTTACAGAATGTTCAGGAGAGACTTCAAGCTCAATAGGAGTTCCAAAACTATCATTTTTACGGAATAAAGCTTCCTCATCTTTACGGCGATTCGTTAACCCCTCAAGCACAACTTGTACCCCGTTAACTGTTGCTTTATTCCAACGTTTAAATTCATTGGCAGCCCCCTCATAATCCTTGTCATTCAGTTTACGTCGTAAGGTACTGTCTTTAAAAGCTCCAATGCCTACGTTATAAGCAAAGGAAACTAAAGCGTCAAACTGATTTTGATTTAGATCAACATTTACCAATTTATCCACAGCCTTGGCCTTTTCCTCACATTCATGGACAAGGAAGCCTTCCGCTTGTTGATCAGTAATCTTATCCCCTTGTTTCACAGGTCGTCCATCAGGATAGCGAGTGGTTCCAATTCCAATTGTCCAAACGCCAGCTGGACATTTATAAGCGGTAAGCTTGCAACCTTCCCACTTTTTGATCAGATCAATACAGTTTTGTGATACTTTCATGGCAAATCCTCCTAATTAGGTCAGATTATGGGTTTTTATGTAAGTAAAGTGAAAGCGACATTTTTGAGGCAGCGAAGTGCTAAACAGAGACTATTTCTTTCTTTCTCAAAGCACCAAGCTCTTTCTCAAGAATCATTTGAATTTCGCGAATAGCAGGTTCATAGGGTGGATTAAGATTCAGGTCTGTCCAGCGATTTTTAACACTTTCATGTAAATTGCTAACATCCCCTTCAAACTGACGAGGTGCTGTTCCCGCTACATTAAATGGCCATTTTGACGTATTATCAAAACTCGCACTACAATTGGGATGAACTTCATGTTGAACATAACTTTTATCTAAGGCCAAACCCAAGGCTTCGACTTGTTCCATCATCCACAATAAAGCTCCATCGGATAGGCCAGATTCTTCCTGAGAACCTCCACCAACACAACCATGACCCCCTGGAAACCAAACCTGAACCACTTGTTCTTTTTGTTGTCTGATGTGGGTAGAATGGGGACGGATTAGTGTTACATCAAATACTTTACGAATTTCATCAATGGCAACTGCATGAAACGCCTTTTCAATTGTAGGATTGATGGTCGAATCATAAAAGCGATAACGTTCGTTGAACTTTTCATCCAAGTGCAGAGAATGGACGATATCAGGGATACCTAAAGAAGCAACCGTATCCCAACAGCATAAGGCTTTAATGGGAACTCGTCGTCCATACTGATTACGGAAATCAATGGCATTTTTACCGTTAGGTGCGTTATTTGGGTCTTGTTTTTCTCGGTAAATTTCGTAGGCTTTGGGGATTTGTCGGATAAATTCTCGATACAACAAACCACAATTATAAATTAACCCAGCTAAACAGCGTACAGTGTAAGCTCCCCGACTAAACCCAAAGAGATAAATTTCATCTTCAGGTTGATAGTTTAAGCACAGAAAACGATAGGCATCCTCAATCTTATGATCCATGCCAATGCCTAAAGCACCTCCAGCAATTTTAATTAAAGTATCAGTTACCTCGGCATTAGATTGTTTTGTCCCAATCCCTTCGTCATAGTAGATGATTTGACGGATGGGGTTGCCCTTACTATCATCAAGTGGTGTGATAGCTTGCACCATTTTGACAACATTGGTAGGATAACCTTGTCCTAAATCTTGCCAAGTTCCATCACAACAAACAATAAGACGGCTTTTCATAGCGATGAACCTCCTAGGTTTCTTAAAACTCGCCAGTTTATGGAATATTTGAGGATTCTAGTGAATCATGACTCAAAATTATCGAGATTTTCCTTGAGCTAAAATTCCCGCAAGTCTCAACCGAGACAAAGGACGTTTTAACCCTGTTCGGAAGTGATATAGATGAGTTAGATAGCTGGCGTGACTAGGTAAAATTAGATGCGGTATTTATACTTACTACTTTAGATCGTCTATCAGAACTTGCTGCCCTAAAGACGGCAAATTAATACATTTCTTTAGATTTATGTATATAAGTTTACAGAATATTGTTGAGCTATTTATTAATAAAAAAAGTTGAGTTTGATTGCAAACCATCTTAATACCTAAGCTCGCCAACCTGAACTTTAGCCGATTCTCGATCGCAATTTTAGCCCACCCTAGCACTGCGCTCTTTTCCTTGGGAGGATTTTTACCAAGAAAAATGATCTGTCTGCCTGAGAACAGGCTATAGTAATCATCAAACCCTCAGTGAAAAACTTCCCGTGTCTTCAGTATTCCGTCTTCGTCCCTATTTTTCCCCCGCTCTGCAGCGTCGAGTCATCAAAACTCTCGCGGCAAAAAAAACCCGTCAATTCTTGACATGGGCGGCAGCTTGTGCTAGTTTTTTGATCCTCTGGGCGTGGAATTGGCAGTTAGTTTTGGCCACTTTAACCGGGGTGGGGGCGATGATCGGAGTTTACCATCTCCAGGGTCAAAACTGGCGCTCGCTGTGGCTGTGGGGGCGTGCTTTTTTCAGTGCCGATAGCGGTAAGTTAACTTTAGCGGTAGTCTGTGGCGGTTTGGGCAGTTTAGCCACCTATCTCGCTCTGGCAATTTGGACTTATGCCGAAAATCGCTGGTTGGCCCTGGCCTCAATTTTGCAAGGATTTGGCACGGTTTTGACTTTAATCCTGCTAGGATGGCATTTTCTCGACCATCGCGGTCAAAATGAGTCAAAAAACTTTGATCGCTGGTTAGAAAAATTAACAGTCAATGATCCCTTAATGCGCTTAATGGCAGTCCGACGTTTAAGTGAAATGCAACTTTCCCCCAGTCGTCGAGAACAATGCCAAGAATACTTCCGTTATCTTCTCTCGCGAGAAACCGATACGCAAGTGCGATCGGCTTTACTCGATAATTTTGCCAGCAAAGAAGCAACCAAACCGCAACCTCTACAAATGCCGCTATCGGTGAGAAAATCCGTCCTCAAATCAGTGAACAGTAAACAGTAATCAGTGAACTGAAAACTCACATCTGATACTAAATCCGTTAAGTATAGGCTACTTATGAGGAGAGGCAAAAGGGAGAATAAATAATCAGTTTTTAATAACCGGATTTAGTATGATAACTGATAACTGAATGCTACCCCACCATGAAGATAACTGCTATAGTTAAAGCTAAGGCTAAATGCTGACTGCTAGAGGCTGAAGACGATATTTTTTTACACCAAAGTTAACTCGCGCTCCTCGATATTTTGGAACATCGGCGTACTCAGATAACGTTCCCCGAAACTAGGCTGAATCACCACAATTAATTTACCCTCATTTTCCGGTCGTTGGGCCAGTTGAATCGCCGCACAAAGATTAGCACCGGAAGAAATCCCTGAAAGCAAACCTTCTTCTTTTGCCAGACGACGACCAAATTGAAAAGCTTCCTCATCACTGACAGTAATTACCTCATCAATCAGATCTGTGCGTAAAACTTCCGGAATAAAACCCGCACCGATACCTTGAATTTTATGGGGACCGGGATTACCACCAGAAATCACTGGACTATTGAAAGGTTCCACCGCGACTACTTGAAAACTAGGTTTACGGGGTTTAATTGCCTCAGCGACTCCCGTAATCGTGCCTCCAGTACCCACACCTGCAACAATAAAATCTACCTGTCCCTCCGTATCTTGCCAAATTTCCTCAGCAGTGGTGAGACGGTGAATTTCTGGGTTAGAAGGGTTGCGAAATTGTTGCAACATATAAGCGCTGGGGATACTATCAACGATTTCCTGAGCGCGTAAAATTGCCCCTTTCATACCTTGGGAACCGGGGGTAAGTTCTAGGGTAGCACCGTAGGCTTTTAACATCGCCCGGCGCTCTAAACTCATCGTTTCCGGCATAGTTAAAATTAAGCGATAACCCTTAGCTGCCGCAGTCATCGCTAGGGCAATTCCCGTATTGCCAGAAGTGGGTTCCACTAAAACCGTGGTTTCTGGATTGATTAAACCCGCTTTTTCGGCGCTATTAATCATGTGAGTGCCAATCCGGTCTTTGACGGAAGCAGCGGGATTCATCCCTTCTAATTTCATCACAATTCGGCCAAGACAGCCCTCCGCTTGGGGAATCCGATTCAATTGTACTAAAGGTGTGCGGCCAACCAATTCGGTAACATCGTGAGCGATACGCATGATATTTTCTCAGTCTAGGTGATTCGTGTGCTTAGTTATAGCGGTAAGCTCTGTGCTTTAGCGTTTGAGAATTTCCTCACTAGCCAAGGAGGCGCTATATAGCTCACTTATAGCAAAGGCCAGCCCTAGATCGGCAAAATTTCCATTTTCCTTTGTTTCTTCAGTCGGTCCGAGTTGATTCCCAGAAACAGGCAAAACTACTATGACCGAATAAGATTGCTTTTTTCCAAAAGCTTATACTTGTATTAAAATAACTATAGATTAAGTTACTAAAGTCAGAATTACGGTCATGACCATTCAATCTAATCTAGCTATATTGAAAGAACAACACATAGAAATTAAGGGCTATTTGATCGATAGGTTAAAAGCACGTCATCTAGAATGGATTGTAGAACATCTTGATGATCCTGTAGCGGCGGAATTGTTCCAGATTATCATACAAGAACGAAATGATAGAGCCAAAGTTAATTCAAATCAGTCGTTGCAAATATCCAGACACGAGGGCAAAATTGAACAGTTAGGAAAAAGTAATCAGAATTTATACAACGAGAATGTTGAGCTTAAACAAGAAGTCAGTTATTGGCAAGAAAAAGTTAATGAATTGCTACAAAAATTAGAGCAGTTACGTCAAGATTTATTAGACTTTGATCAATCTGAGATTTATCGTTTAGGTCAATGGTTAAAGGCTAGTCTATCTAAAACTGCCCGGGAACGTCAACAGGCTTTACTGGAAAAGGAATTAGTTCATAAAGACAGTTATAATCTAGCGGTGAGCGATCTAAAAAATACTATTCAGCAACAACAGGATGGGATTACACAAATAAAAGAGCGAGCCATCTCTACAGTTGAATCTCTGGAAAAAACTAATGATAAACTACGAAGACAACTGGGGGATATTAAAAAATATATTATTAATAACTATGGCGATAAAAAGTGGCAAGAAATCACTCGTTACTTTGCAGATGACCAGGAACTGAAGCAATGAATTTACTAGAAGAAATGAGCTATCGCCAATGGCAAAAAAGAAATAGTGAAGTATTTCATGGTCTTTCCCCAGAGCAACAAAGACAAGCGAGAAAAAAGGGCTATTATAATATCGGCTGGGGAAAGGTTAAAAGCTCTTGGGAGCTTCTTCAGGATTTTAAAAATAATACTTATAAAGTTGTCAGTTTATTTGAGCATGAATTAAATAAGGGAAGTCTTGTCAAAGCCATTGATTTAGCAATTATTGAGTCTGAAAATGCTAAAAAAATGTCTGAGGAAGGAAAACAAGAGTTAGAAAAAATCTCTAAAAATTTGCATAAAATAGCAGATAAAGCTTTGGCTAAATATCCTTTATTATGATTATTCTGTACTGCCATGACTAAAATATCAAAATCAAAGTTGTCTCAATTATATAGCTCCGATGAAATTGCAGAAATCTGGAATGCTAATCAACATCTAGCAGTTATCGAACATCCCCAAAAAGGATTAATTAGCCCGAATCAATATCGAACAATGGCCAAAGAAAAACCCTGTCCTTTTTGTGGCAAAAAGATGAAACATGGCGAAGAATTTAAAACTTCTTCTCAGTCAGAAGCGGTCAAAAGGGGTTACGAATATAATAATTCTCAAGGGGAAAAAGTTATTAATCAAATCAATCAGATATTTTTTCATCCCAATTATGTCACTATCGATCATATAATTAATAAAGCTCGCTGTCCCGAAAAAATGTTTGATTTTGACAACTTACAACTGGTCTGCTGGCAGTGTAACCAAGCAAAAAGTGATGATAATGCCTATGAACTTCGTCACACTTATGAGTATTTATCTAGCCTAGTCGATGAAACAGCACTTCGTTATCCTCTTCTTGAAAAGACCAATGACTTAGCAGAGTTTAACAAATTTTAATTTTAATAAACTTTAATTAAGTTTATAATCTGATTAAATAGCCTTCAACTCTAATCGAAAACTCATAGTAAAATTCCACTATAATTGAATTGAGCTAATCTGAGTCAAAATGAATAACTTGTTTGCTTTTGCCTTAGGTCTAAAAGAGACAATTTACACCTATCATTACGTCGCACTTTAGCAAAGGCGAATTTAAAGTCAGGCTAAATTTTTGTGAAATTTTCTTGACTATTATGACAAAAGATGCTAGTTTTTCAGATAATTATCAGTAGTTTTTGGTGAAATTATCACAAATTACTGGCAAGTTTAACTATTAAAAGAGGGTGAGCGCCCAGGGACAAATCCGAAACCTAGCTGCTAACAACCGAAAAAGTTAGGTTAGTATGAGGGAGATACCCTCTGAGGAGTTGCACTAATTATATGGACATCAAATTAATCTTGTTGGCATTGACGGCCGTATTCACTGTCTCTTGTCTCTTTTTCGGCACCCGCAACGGTTTTTACGATAGCGATAACTACGATGGCAATGGTTCCGCTCACTAACCAGTCATCATGATCAGGGTTGCCATGGTTCAACGCTCTACTGCCGTCTGGGGGTCAAAATCCCTTTTATCCTGTTTACCTTTTGGTGTCGGTCACGCATCAGAAGGGGTTTGTCTCCTACTGAAAATCGGTCCCTATCGCATACTTTTAGATTGCGGTTTGGCCGATATGCAACCCCTGACCCAAAACAAAAAACCCCCCGTGGATCTGGTGTTCTGTAGTCATGCCCACAGCGATCACATCCGTGGGTTAATGGCTCTCCATCAGACCTATCCCCAATTGCCAGTTTATGCCAGTGAGGTGACAGTACAACTGCTGCCCCTACAATGGCCGGATGCTGCCGAGGAAATCGGCAGTTTCTGTCAGGGTTGGCCATGGCGATCGCCGATCGCTCTCTTTGATGATCTCACCGTCGAGATTTTTCCAGCTGGCCACCTCCCTGGGGCCGCCGTGGTCCTATTCACCTACAAAACCCCCAAACGCACCTATAAAGTCCTCTATACCGGCGATTTTTCCCTGTCTAATTTTCAACTGGTGGAAGGATTATCGATCGATCTGCTGCGGGGAGTATCCCCCGATGTGCTGATTATTGAAGGCAGTTACGGCACAGAACGCCATCCCCACCGACGACAGCAGGAAAAACAGTTGATGAATCGCATCTATCAGGCGATCGCTGAGGGGCAAAATGTCTTACTACCCGTCCCCGCTTTGGGATTGGGTCAGGAAATTTTAAAATTACTGCGGTCGCACCACCAATTCACAGGCCGCGACATTGATATCTGGGTTGGGGGCAAGATCGCTAAAGCTTGCGATGCTTACCTAGAAATTTTACCACAATTTCCCGCATCTGTCCAGAATTTTGCCAAACATCAGCCCTTATTTTGGGATGAGCGCATCTGTCCCCGGTTGCGAAGGTTGCCAGAAAAACCGACACCTCTAGGGGGAACCACTCCGATAATTCTACTAATCGATCGCCTAGAGGAGGTGAGTAAATATCTGCAAGGGGATAAACCTTGGTTAATGTTAGCTCCCCAACACCTGCACGATATCAACCTGGAGAATCCCCGATTAAAAGCGGCACAGCGTTCGCGATTAATTAGCCAAGAAACCTATCTACTGGCCGAACATAGCGATAGTCGCAACACCACCCAACTGATCCATAACCTGCGACCACAGCATATCATGTTCGTCCATGGCTCGCCCCTATATCTAGCGGATTTGACCAGTTTAGAAGAATTACAAAGCCGTTATCAACTCCATTCTCCGGCCGTGGGAACTCTGGTGGAATTGCCTATTGGCGATCGCTTTATGCAACCGACACCCCCGGCCCCCAGTCACTATGAGGGAGAATTAAATGAATCGGATTTGATCGTCACTATCACCTTACCAGAGCCGATCACCCGGGATCCCCGGTGGAGTAATTTCGCCGATACGGGACTGGTGGAAGCGCGCTGGCAAGGGGAAGAATTATTATTACGGGGAGTCTCCCAACGGGAATTATTAAGCGAGAGTCCCAATCGCATCACCAAAGCTTTAGAGGAGATGGATTGCTGTCGTGTCTGTGTCCACTACAAAAGTCAGCGCTGTTGGAATCCCGCTTCTCCCCTCTACGGTTTTAAAGTGGTTGCCGAAGGCTATTGTCCCGTTTTTGAGGCCAATATATAGGGTTTGCTGAATAAATCTGAAACTGGCTCTCAAAGGGGAAGTCCAGTCAAAACTTCTACTGTTTCTCCCGCTTGTATAGTAGTTTTACCCTGGGGAATTATGGCTAAAGCATTAGTACCCGCTAAATTAATTAAATTAGCCGAATTGTGTTGTCCGGAAGCGAGTTGAAATTGATAAACTCCCTCGATAATTTCTATTTTTCCCCAGAGATAAACTTCTCTTTGTCCCTTAGATTTGAGAGTATCGCGGGTGACAACTCGCAGAAATTTGTTCTGATAATCTGTCAATCCCGATAATTTTTTAATGGCCATTTGCACGAAGCGCCAACAGCAAACTAAAGCAGAGACGGGATTACCGGGGATACCAAAGTAAATACAACCGTTAGGAAAAGTAGCAAAGGTTAGGGGTTTACCCGGTTGAATAGCAACGCTGCCAATCAGAATTTTTCCCCCTAATTCCCCTAAAATTCCCTCGATATAATCGTAATCTCCTACGGAAACACCGCCGGTGGAAAGGACGATAGCACTAGAATTAATGGCTTTTCTGATCGTTTCTCTGAGAAGATCGGGATTATCTTTGATTATACCTAAGGGTCTGGGAATTGCCCCTAAACTGGCGACAAATGCGGTTAAAGCGTAGCGATTCGAGTCAATAATTTGACCTTTTTGGAGGGTTTCATCGGGATTAATTAATTCATCTCCCGTGGAGAAAATTGCCACTTGGGGACGGGAAAACACTGTTAATTCGGTAGCTTGTGCCGTGGCTAAAACCGCTATTTCTGGGGAATTAAGGGCAATACCAGCTTTTAATAAGGTATTTCCCGCTCGATAGAATGTGCCGCGTTGACGCACGAAAAGACCTATTTTTTCGGGAGGGATAAGAATCGCCACTCGCTCGCCTTTTTTGTCAGTATTTTCCTGCATAATAATCGTATCACTGCCGGCGGGTAACATTGCTCCTGTAAATATTCGGGCTGTTTCTCCGGGTTGAATAATTTTTTCGGGGACTTTGCCGGCGGGAATTTCGGCGATAATCTTTAAAGTAACAGGATTTTCTGGATTAGTGTCTTTGACATCTTCGTAGCGGACAGCATAGCCATCCATAGCAGAATTATCCCAATAGGGAAAGTCTAAATCACTGCTGATATCTTCGGCTAAAATGCGCCCAAAAGCTGCCTCTAGAGAAACTTTTTCTGTTTCTTGTCGGGGTTGAATTTGAGTTAAAATTATAGATTCTGCTTCTTTGACTGAGTACATGGATTTAAAAAAATGAACCGATTAGCTAGATTAAGGGTGGAAGATATACAAGCTTGGGTCGGGGAAGTGCATTTATCGGATCTGAAGGGTCAGACTCCCTATTATATACCGGTTTTGAACCAAGTTAATACCGAGGTTTTCGCTCTCCAGATTCACTGTCTTGAGGGGGAGATTTTGTCTTGGGGAGATGAAACTGTAACTTTTCCTTTGATGAGTGTGATTAAACCTTTTTTGTTATTATATCTTTTAACTCATTTAGGGGAAGATGCTGTTTTTCGTCGCGTGGGAAAAGAAGCTTCTAGTTATCCTTTTAATTCCTTAACTCAACTGCAAGAGGATCGCGGTTTTCCCCGTAATCCTATGATTAACAGTGGCGCGATCGCCTTGGCGGATTTATTAGCAGGAGAAACGCCAGAATCTCGCTGTGAAAATTTGCTTTTATGGTTAAATGAAATGGGTAATTGTCAATTATTTCTTGATCGTTCTGTGCTTGAGTCTGTTCACTCCTATCCTAAAGCACACAATCAAGCTTTAAGCTTAGAATTAGAAAAAAATGGTTATATTAGTCATCGTTATTTAGCCCTAGAAACCTACAATCGAATCTGTTGTTTATCTGGAAAAATTGCCGATCTTGCTAATTTAGGTAAGTTGATTTTAGCTGCTCCTTTTGGTGAAATTATTCTAGAAATTATGACTAATTGTGGACTCTACGAAGCTTCCCAACAATTCGCCCTTGAGGTGGGTTTTCCCACTAAATCGGGAGTCAGTGGGGCGTTATTATCAATTGTACCGGAACAGGGCGTTATTGCTTGTTATAGTCCGCTGTTAAATGAGCAAGGTAATTCAATTTTAGGACTTAATTTACTAACACATATAAGTCATTTTGTCAAGTAAATTTAATCTATGAAAATAAGCTTTAATTCCTCATAAGATGCGCTTACCCTGATAATTCCAGTGATCAATTGGCTATCCTGATCATCTCTGGTGATTTTCCCGCAGCATAAATATCCCAAATTGTCCTATAAGCTTTTTCTAAATTGCGGGTAAAAAGAAGGGTATCAAATAACGGATAAGTAAGACGATTTTGTGCTAGTTTCTGTTTAATTTCCTGCAATTTATCAGGAGATTTTGCTAAATTAATCGCTAAATTTTTATACTCCTCTAAATTCTTAGTAATTAATTCAGGTAGGCCAATAGCTGTCAGTAAACTAGCACCAACACGGGAAGGAAAAGTTGTACCTGGACAAGTTATAATCGGTAAACCTGCCCATAAAGCATCACTCCCAGTAGTATGAGCATTATAGTATAAAGTATCAAGAAATAAATCAGCTAGTTGATGTCGCGCCAAATGTTCCGGCTTAGGTTCGAGATGGGCAAAAATTAAGCGATCACCCTCAATTCCTCGCGCTTGTGCTTCCCGACGTAGATTTGCTTCAGCTTCAGCTACTCTCGAAAATAACCATAACACACTACCGGGAACATTAGCCAAAATTTGCATCCATACAGTGAATATTTGCGGCTCAATTTTATAGGTATGGTTGAAACAACAAAAGACAAAACCCGATTCAGGAAGACCATACTGGGAACGAGTAACAGGTTTAGATGATATAATTTGTTGATAATCATTAGCCTGATAACTATCCGGTAAAATTACTAATTTTTCAGTAAAATTATCAGCAGATTCCGGTGGGGTAACTATGGCATCACTAATAATATAGTCGATAAAATCTGCTCCCATTGTCCCCGGATAAACCAAATAATTAACTTGAATCGGTGCAGGTTTTAAAGCCAATATTTGCGTCCGCGCCTTATCAATATACCCCATCAAATCAACTAAAATATGCACCCCATCATTAAAAATCCGTTGTGCAGATTCCGTAATTGATAAAGTAGCAATATCATAAAAGCGATCGCAATCATTAGCAATGCGACGACGATATTCACTACCATCATCAGGACCATAGGAATAGGCAATTATTTCAAAGTTATTGCGATCATGTAAACCAAACACACTTTGCATCAAATGACTGGTGGGATGGTTACGAAAATCATGGCATAAATAACCTATTTTTAATCGTCCAGATCGGGTGCGGGAATGGTTAAAGTTGAGGGATTTAGTCCCTAAGGCTAATTGTCTTTTAACCTCTTGAGCATAGTTACAAGCTACTTTCAACTGTTGACTAGCAGACCAAGGTTTATATAAGGTATCAAAGGGAGTTACTGCGGTAGATTTTCCCTCTTGTAACTGTTTTTCGGTTAATTGCCAAAGTTGGATTAAATCAGCTTCTCTTGTGTTCCAATTACAAGTCATTTCCTTCATAGAAAATAAGCAAGCAAAAGCCTCTAATGAATTAGGTTGAATGGCTAAAGCTTGCTTAAATACGCTCATAGCTGCTTCTACTTTGTCCTGTCTTCCTAAAGCTAAAGCCAAACTATTATAAGCTTTAATGTATTTAGGATTAAGCTTAATTGCTGCTTGAAAATAAGCGATCGCTTCTTCAGTCTTTCCCTGTAGTTGTAACACATTGCCTAAATTAAAGTGTGCTTCTGAATAATTAGGGTTTTTCCTGATTGCTTCTTGAAACTTGACCCTGGCATCCCCTAACTTATCCTGCATTTGTAAGACTAAACCTAAATTATTATCAGCAAAAGCATAGTTTTGATTGCCACAAATGGCTTTGTTAAAGCAAATAATCGCCTCGTCTAAATTTCCCTTGCTAACTGCTATTATTCCCAAATTATTGTGAGCTTCTGCATAATTAGGATTAATCAATAAAGCTTGCTTATAAGCCAAAATAGCTTGATTAATTTGTCCTAAACTATCCATGATCACCCCCAACTGATGCCAAGCAGGTGCATATTGGGGAGATTGATTAATTAATTGTTGATAGAGAGCGATCGCTTCTTCAAGCTTAACCTGTTTTTGCAAGGTGTATGCTTGCTGATAAAGGGTATCTGCTGGCGAAGTATCAAGCTGATTATTTGCTATATTTCCTCCAACTAAAGGAGAAATAGGATCGAGAGTAATAATTTTACTGATGTCATCATTTTGAAATCCTAAAGCTTGGGGACGTTTAACTCCTTCTAAGATTTGTATATCATAAAGTTCGGTAACTTCACCTTCTAAGCGTATCCAGTGAATAACTTCACCTGTTTTCAAATCAATAATTAGCAGACCACAGCGAGGTTCTGCTTCTTTAGCCATTAAATTATCATCTAAGATTAACCCCGAAAAAGTCTTATCTCCCCCACGACTTTTAGATAATCCAACAATGGCATAATTTCCGACAAATGCTAAACCACGCAGAAAACCAGGACAAAAAGTAACAGGCTCAAAAATGCCTTTGTCTTGCTCAATATAACCAAAGTAACCCGTACCCGCATTTAATAACCATAACTTACCCTGATAAAATCGGGGAGAATGAGGCATAGATAAACCAGTAGCAATCACTTCATTAGACTGAATATCAATGACACAACCGCCAGTTTGTCTTCTATCTCTCCACCCATCCACCACATCTGATTGACTACAAGCGGTAACATAACGCGCCTTCCCATCTACCAAAGCTAAACCATTGAGATGACAACGATCTTCATTGACTAAAGCGGAAATAAACGACGGTTTCCATAGGGGAATACAACTATGGCGATCGCTGACTGTTGCCAGACAATTTAACATGGTACTGATAAATATAATTCTTTCAGATAGATTTTCTATTGCCAAATCGTGAATATCTAAATCCCCAGTAGTATAACTAATGCGGGGGATATAAAGTTTATCGTAACCATCATAAAGCTGTTCGGATAATAGCACATTATCTAGTTGCCAGATTTGATAGCGGGAACTAAGATAAATCCTTTCTGGGGTAGCATATAAACCCATGGCGCGGTCAAATATCCGCTCAAATCCCGACATCCCCCTTTGAGGGTTAACTCCTAAAAACATCAGTCGAGAACTTTGATAGGTAGTAAAAGCCAGACTAATCTGCTGAGACTCTAACCAATCAATGAAGTTACGGGAAGCAATTATTTCTACGGGGATAGATTGATTAGTATTGGGAGTTGATAGTTGTGTATTCATCGGTTGTCTAGCCTGTAGGGTGTGTTAGTGATAGCGTAACGCACCAATCTAATAATAGAGTTGGTGCGTTACGGCGGCTTGTTAATTTTGTTTTTTTGACGGAATTGATAGCCGCCTAACGCACCCTACACCTTGAGAAGGGGTAGAGTGCCTAAAACCACTCCTATTCCCAGAAGAGTTAAGGATGGTTCGGGAACTGTCTGCGCTTGCGCCTGTGCTTGCGCTTGTCCTGACAAATCTGATGTTAGGAAAACTGTTTCACCAGCTTGAATGTTCAAGGAAACAGTAAAATTTTTGGTCTCACTGAATGAGTTATTTCCACTAATCAATTGACTAAAACTATTGACAATTGTTCCTGGCTCTTTCATGAATTTTAAAGTAAATTCGGCTTGAGCCGACTCGAATAATGAATCTACAATTTGCGTGTTGAGACTCACAGAATAGTTACCTTGAATTGTTAAATTCTGTCCGCTACTACCTTTGTTGGTGATGGCGAGTTTATTGCTGTTTCCTGAAACAACAGCCGAGGCGAAACCTTGTAATCCAGATTGACCTGAGATATTACCGCCATCATAATTTAACTCAAGAAAACTTAATGATGATGGGTCAATCTCCCAAAAAGTCGAGCTAGTTGAAGTTCCTTGAGCCGTTCCTGTTCCTGTGGTTGTTAGCTGAGGAAGAGATGAATTTTCCCCTCCGACATTTTCAAACTCAATCAGTGATAATTGGCTGAAATCCAGCTTAAGAGTGACATTAGATAATTGTCCACTAAAACTAGCGGCGATCGCAGGGGAAACAGCGCCGAGAGTTCCAAGTAGTGTTAACGCTAGGTGTGATGTTAGTGTTTTCATTGTTGTCTTTTTAAACTAAAAAAGTTGAACTTGATTTGTACAGAAGTTGATATTTGTCTTGAGTAGTTTTGAGTTACCCTAAGTAAAAACGAAAATATCAATAGCACTTAGAGAAGGTGCGCCTGTTAAAATTGCCAGCTTTTGTTGAGCAATAGTACCAATTCCATCGGGGTCGAAGAATAAGTCTCCGGTTGAATTATTGTAAATAAATCGGTGATTGATATTTGATGCAGCACTACCTAAGACAAATTGAGACTGGTCTAATACAGCATTAGCCGTCAAATTACCACCAAACCCTGATGCTGAGATTTCTATGCGATCGCCGCCACCAAAGTCTGTTATTGTATCAATTCCTTCGGTTATGTTATTGAAGACGAAGCTATCGCCTCCGTTTCCGCCTGTGAGGGTGTCGTTACCTCCGCGACCCAAGATGTAATCTACCCCCTCACTACCGATTAAGTTATCGTTACCAGACCCGCCAATTATGGTTTTCTTGAAGGTACTCTTGTCATCATTGGCAATCGTTCCTTGTCCTTGGTTATCGGCTATGGTAACGTTGCGACCATTAGCATTTAGATTACTCAAATTGACGAAGAAAGTCTCGTTACTTTCAACTTTAGTATCTCCATTTACAGCAACAGTAATCGTCTTAGAAGTCTCGCCAGCATTGAAGGTTAAGGGAGTAGTAGCAATCGCCGTATAATCATTATCTGCTGTCGTAGCGGTTCCATTGGCTGTGGCGTAATTAACCGTTACTGCTGTATCAACTGCATTAGAAAGAGTAACAGTAAATACTGCATTAGTAGTCCCGCTATTTCCTTCTGTAATGGTGACATCAGTAATCGCAATAGATGCACTGTCATCGTTATTAATCGTACCTTGACCTTGGTTATCAGCTAGGGTGACGTTACTGCCATTGGCTTGTAAATTGCTGAGATTGAGGAAAAATGTCTCATTGAGTTCAACTTGATTATCGCCATTGACTGGAACTGTAATCGTTTTAGAAGTTTCTCCCGGATTGAAGGTTAAGGTAGTGGTAGGAATAGCGGTGTAATCGGTTCCGGCGGTGGCTGTACCGTTGGCGGTGGCGTAGTTGACGCTAACAATGGTACTGGCGGCACTAGAAAGGCTGACGGTAAAGGTGGCGTTGGTGGTGCCGCTATTGCCTTCGGTAACGGTTACGTCGTTGATGGCAAGAGAAATCGGGGGTTGGGGGACATCGGTAATGGTGACGGTGGCGGTGGGGTCGGCATTGAGGAGGATGGAGATGCTCCCGCCGTCACGGTTCGCCGTAGCCAAGTCGGATTTGCCGTCGCCGTTGAAGTCCCCTACCGTCACGGAATAGGAAGTACCCGCCACTGTGAAGTTAGTGGCGGTGCCAAAACTGCCCGTACCGGTTCCTAATAGCACCGAGACGGTGTTGCTGATACGGTTCGACGTAGCCAAATCAGACTTGCCGTCGCCGTTGAAGTCTCCTACCACAACGGAATTGGGAAGTTGCCCTACGGAAAAGTTCGTGGCGGTGCTAAAGCTACCAGTACCGGTACCAAGAAGAACTGAGACGTTGTCACTTAAAAAGTTCGCCACAGCCAAGTCAGATTTACCATCGCCGTTAAAATCTCCGACGGCAACGGAGTTGGGAAAACGTCCCACTGTGAAGTTAGTGGCGGTGCCAAAGCTACCCGTACCGTCGCCTAAACGAACTGAAAGATTGTAACTGTTCCAGTGTCCTGCTGCTAGGTCTAATTTGCCATCGCCATTGAAATCCCCTACCGCTATTGAATCTGGCTGCTCTCCCGCAAAGAAACTCGTAGGGGTGCCGAAGCCACCTGTTCCTGTACCCAAAAGAATTGAGATACGATGAAAGGCTTGCTCTGCTATGGCTAAGTCAGATTTGCCATCGCCGTTGAAATCTCCGACTGCCACGGAATTGGGATAACCTCCCGACGTGAAGTAGTTAGTGGCAGTGCCAAAACTTCCTGTACCCGTGCCTAATAAAACCGAGATGTTGCCAGTGAACGCCTGTACAGAAGAGTTTCCCGTTATCAGATCCAATTTGCCATCGCCGTTGAAATCCCCTACTTTAACAGAACGAGGAGAGCCTCCCACGGCAAAGTTAGTGGGGGTGCCAAAACTACCCGTGTCGTCACCTAAGAGAATAGAAACGTTGTTGCTGTAGGCGTTTGTCACGGCTAGGTCAGTTTTCCCATCGCCGTTGAAATCTCCTACTGCTACAGAAAAGGTAGTAAACCCCACCGCAAAGTTTGTAGCGGTACCGAAACTCCCCGTGCCGGTGCCTAAAGTGACAGCAACATTGTTGGCAATGGGGTTTGTCGTCACTAAGTCTGTTTTACCGTCGCCGTTGAAATCTCCTACACTTACAGAGTATGGCCTACTTATTGAAAGGTTGGTAGCAGAAATAAAGCTACCTGTGCCGATACCTAATAGCACCGAGACGTTGCTACTGAAAATGTTCCCCACAGCCAAATCCGATTTTCCATCACCGTTGAAGTCCCCTAACGTCACGGAACGAGGACTGTTCCCCACAGAAAAATTAGTGGCGGTGTCAAAACTACCCGTGCCGGTTCCTAATAACACTGAGACGTTGTTGCTGTCACGGTTTGCCGTGACCAAATCGGATTTGCCGTCACCGTTGAAGTCCCCTACCCTCATGGACTGGGGAAAATTCCCCACCGCAAAGTTGGTGGCGATGCCAAAACTACCCGTGCCAGTTCCTAATAGCACCGAGACGGTGTTGTTGACAGCGTTCGCCACAGCCAAATCGGATTTGCCGTCGCCGTTGAAGTCCCCTATCGTCACTGACCAAGGGCGATTCCCCACGGAAAAGTTGGTGGCGGTGCCAAAACTGCCCGTGCCGTTTCCTAATAACACCGAGACGTTGTTGTGGCCAGCGTTCGCCACAGCCAAATCGGATTTGCCATCGCCGTTAAAATCTCCGATTGCAACAGAGTTGGGAGCACCTCCCACCGTAAAGTTAGTGGCGGTGCCAAAACTACCCGTGCCGGTTCCTAATAGCACCGAGACGTTGTTGTGGCCAGCGTTCGCCACAGCCAAATCGGATTTGCCGTCGCCGTTGAAGTCCCCTACCGTCACTGACCAAGGGCGATTCCCCACGGAAAATGTAGTAGCAAGCCCAAAACTCCCCATGCCAGTTCCCAAGAAAACCGAGACGTTGTTGCTGTCACGGTTTGCCGTGACCAAATCCAAATTGCCATCGCCGTTGAAGTCCCCTACCGTCACGGAATAGGGACGACTTCCCTGAATAATGTTAGTAGCAGGATTAAAGCTGGCGCTGGAGTTGGCACCGAGGATGTAGTCTCCACCCGATGTCAGGTTGACTTTGACGGTTTCGTTGGGGTCATTTACCGCATCGGATACCGCGACGACGTTGAGGGTGGCGGTGGTGGCTCCGGCGGCGATGGTGAAGGTGTTGGCGGTTACTGCGGTGATATTGGTGCCAGCAGTGAAGGAATAGTCGGCGGGAATGGTGGCGGTACTGCCGGTGGTGTTGAAGTTGACCACTAAACCACCCGTTGGCGCAGCGGTGTCTAGAGTGATGATGAAGGTGCCGAAGGTTCCCCCTTCTACGGGGTTGGTGCCGGAGGCGATGGTGATTTTGGGGGTGGTATTGAGGAGGACTGAGACGTTGTTGCTGAAACGGTTCGCCACAGCCAAATCGGATTTGCCGTCGCCGTTGAAGTTCCCTACCGTCACGGAACGGGGACTATTCCCCACGGTAAAGTTAGTGGCGGGTCCAAAACTGCCCGTGCCGGTTCCTAATAGCACCGAGACGTTGTTGCTACTATAGTTCGCCACAGCCAAATCGGATTTGCCGTCGCCGTTGAAGTCCCCTACCGTCACGGACCAGGGACTACTCCCCACGGAAAAGTTAGTAGCAGTACCAAAACTGCCTGTGCCGGTTCCTAATAGCACCGAGACGTTGTTGCTGGAATTGTTCGCCGTAGCCAAATCGGATTTGCCGTCACCGTTGAAGTCCCCTACCGTCACGGACAAGGGACCACTCCCCACGGAAAAGTTAGTAGCAGTACCAAAACTGCCTGTGCCGGTTCCTAATAGCACCGAGACGTTGTTGCTGGAATTGTTCGCCGTAGCCAAATCGGATTTGCCATCACCGTTGAAGTCCTCTGCCGTCACAGAAACGGGTTTAGTCCCCACAGCAAAGTTAGTGGCGGTGCCAAAGCTGCCTGTCCCTGTGCCTAATAGCACTGAGACGGTGTTGCTGCCATAGTTCGCCACAGCCAAATCGGATTTACCGTCGCCGTTGAAGTCTCCTACCATCACGGAATTTGGATAAAGCCCCACGGAAAAATTGGTGGGCGTGCCAAAACTGCCCGTGCCGGTTCCTAATAGCACCGAGACGTTCTTGCCGTAACGGTTCGCCACAGCCAAGTCCAATTTGCCGTCGCTGTTGAAGTCTCCTACCATCACGAAAACGGGAACATTCCCTACGGCAAAGTTAGTGGCGGTGCCGAAGCTGCCTGTCCCTGTGCCTAATAGCACTGAGACGGTGTTGCTGCCATAGTTCGCTACAGCTAAGTCAGATTTACCGTCGCCGTTAAAGTCTCCTACCGTCACGGAAACGGGTTTAGTCCCCACGGAAAAGTTGCTAGGGGTACCAAAGGCCATTTCCACGCTTACTGCTTGCCCATCAACCGTAATAGTCGCCGCGTCATTTTCCTCTCGTATCGCCGCGATTTGCTCCTCTGTCAGCACTTCTCCCCGCACCAACGCCGAAAATAACTGCCCCTCATCCCCCGGCGTATCGCTGCTGTTGATTTGCGCGTCGATAAAATGCCCAATTTCTTCTACAATTACATCAACTATCGCTGCTGGCGCAGCCGTATTCAAAAAAGATGCTGATAGATAAATTTTATTAGTGCTAACCGCATAAGCACCCTTCGCTGTCCCTAAAACTTCGCCACTAAGTACCTCAATTGGGGGAAGTTGACTAAAATCTCGACTTTGCCACTGCTGTCGTAATTGCGTCGCTTTAACCACATCATAATTTGTGCCAAAAGCTGTTGCCAAATTAGCCCAAAACCCATCAGATTGAGCGAAATTAAACAAAATATCGTCAACAGCAGGAATAATCGGCAACAGGTAAGAATTCATGACATTAACAATCGCCAATTTTTCAAGGGTACTATAACATAAATTAACATTGATTACCAGAAAACGGGTTTCTCAAAGAAACCCGTTTTCTAAATAGTTTCTCGAAGAAACCCGTTTTCTCAGTTTCTAGTAGTGGTAATTCTGTCGCCTTAACCACATCATAACTTGTGCCAAAAGCAGTTGCCAAATTAGCCCAAAAATCATCAGATTGAGCGAAATTAAACAAAATATCGTCAACAGCAGGAAGAATCGGCAAAAGAGAGGGAGTCATGACATTAACTGCAAAGGTTTATTGCTAACAGTTTTAGCCCAACAATCGCCAATTTTTCAAGACCCCTGTAACGGAAATTAACATTTATTACCAGAAAACGGGTTTCTCAAAGAAACCCGTTTTCTCAGTTCTCAATTACTCCCTGATAATGACAATTTTAGCGGGTTGTTGCGAGAAGGCGATCTGAACGACGTTCATAAATTGTATTTTTATTAGTTTATGGGACACAAACAATTCCTAATCCTGCCATTTGACGAATATGATCGTCAAAAGCGAATACCTTAAATATTTGTAAGCGATGAGCTATAACTAAAATAGAACAATCTGTGTAACTCCATTTTTTATCATTGTACTTACAGAAAGCTTCCCATATGGCCAGATAGATCATCGCTATCTGACACATTAATATAACGATGATCTTCTCTTAGTATTTGACCCACTTGAATTGAGGCTCGACTAGATACCTTGCTCCGAATCCAAGTAACAGTTTCATCGAATACCGATTCGAGAATAATCCAATTATTATGAGGATTTTCTAGGCAATATTTTTGAGTGGTTTCGTGATGAGTTTCAGATTTGACAAAAAAGGCAATTAAAGCAGAAGTATCAACAATAATTTCTTTATCCACAATTTTTAATAAATAATTTCATCAATGTTTTCAGCGTAGTTAGTTACAACTTGACCTCGATTATCTTGTCCGATAATATATTTAGAATCGGGTTGGACAATTTCTAAACTTCCACAAAGTTCCCAAGTACGAGTCTTAGTAATATCTGGTAATTCAGCTTGAACATAATTTTCCAAAGCTTTGATAACAATCTCTTGAACTGAGAATTTTTGTTCTTGCAAACGAGATATTAATTCGTCGGGAATTTCGATCAATATTTGAGTCATTGATAAACCTGAGAGATTAACGTTGTTTTACTAACATTATAGCCTGTTTTTGAATTATAACCAAGAGACGCAAACGCAATCGCTTGAATCAGTTACCGAAAGGCTAACAACTGTTCACTGATTCAGGTGATTCGCCATAAGTCCAGAAAACGGGTTTCTGAAGATTGTCTCTCAATTCCCCCCTCACAATGACAATTTTAGCGGGTTGTTGCGAGAAGGCGATCGCTAACATCAAAGATTAAATCTTCAACCGTAGAGAAATCGAATAAAGCTTCTCCTAATACTTCGACATCATCAATACTTAACTCCATAATTTTAGTTTCCAATGAAGGATTAATCTCTCCTAACTTTCGTTTAATTTGACGAAGAATAAACGTCTTTTCACGTTCAATACCGCGTTCAATACCTTGTTCGATACCTTGTTCAATACCTTGTTCGATACCTTGTTCGATACCTTGTTCGATACCTAGCTCGATACCTTGTTCAATACCTTGTTCAATACCTTGTTCGATACCGCGTTTGATACCTTGTTCAATACCTTGTTCAATACCTTGTTCGATACCTTGTTCGATACCTTGACGCATCCAACTGGTGGTAATTTGCATAACTCCCTCCTGTACGGGTTGACTAAATGTGCTAATCTCTTCT
>VYLN01000052.1_pt1 | contig 29188 bp, 22 predicted proteins | sample 5109471 | NCBI WGS metagenome assembly VYLN01 (sample SAMN12291806, study PRJNA351875) | freshwater metagenome | isolation source: freshwater lake | place: USA: Michigan, Lee Lake | collected 2013-08-06 | reverse complement strand
GCTAATAGCAATAGTCTTTTTTCTTAGACATAAGTTTTCTTAATTAGTTTCTCTAAGTATTTTGTATCAGATGTTACTAAATACTCTGGTTATTCAAACTTTTCCATCTACTGACTTTGATATAATGACCATCAGGATTCAGAATTTCTAGACAAAGATGTGTTTTTCCTGCAAAGCGATCGCCAATACAAATAATTTGATTCACTTGTTTAACCTCCCTGTTGTAAACTCTCAATCAAGATGAGTTTTTCCTACAATAATTATAGCATTTTACCCGTACATAACCAATATAAGGGTTCAATTAGTCCAAAAGGTTGCCATTCTTTAGGATTTCTGATCACGGCCATTGTTCCCCCTTTTCTTTTTGATGTAATAATTGAATTTGGTTCACAATATTTACCAAATACTCCGAAGGATGAAGTGGTGAAATATTCGACTTTTCCCTTGTCCTCCTGAGTCCAATTTTCTAGAATTTCATACATTTTAGGAAAGCGTCTTTGTACCATACCACGAGGATCATCTCGATTAACCCAAAGTTCTGATAAATCACATTTCGTGACAGTAAAAGCGATACGACAACCTTGCGGGTTACGCTGTGTTAAATCTGTGGTAAATTTTTCTAAAAGGTCAGCATATTTTTCATCTTCTCGATGGGATGTTCCATCTATGACAAATAAGTAACCTTGACAATCTGTTAATAAATGATTATAAATTTTATCTTGTAAAAAGTCTTTTTTAATACAACTAAAAACATCATCTGGTGTGTTTTGAATAAAAAAGTTTATTCGTTCATGAAATTTTTGCCAAAATAATCCCATTCTTTCAATGTTAATGGTAAAATTGTAAAAGATGAATTCATCTGGTGATGACGGTAGATATTCTGCTTCAAGTTCTAATCCTTGACTGAGTATATCGCATCCCCTTTTTCTCAATACATTATTAGCATCCTCTCCAATCGGTGTTACTTGACAAGATAAGACCTTTTTAGATTTTACCTGATGTTTTTTATGATAAGCTAAAGTCACAAGATAAGCGCTTAATCCTGCTGCACGAGAACCTATACCGATGATATTAGTCATAACATTTACCTCACAGAAATAATGCGTTAAAAAAGGTTGAATAACTAGACGATTAACCCCAGCACCTTTAATAATAACACTACAATTACTAAAAATATTTCAGTAGTACAGACATCTTACCTGTCATAAGCTAGAAGCTTATTCTACTATTTTCGTCTTTTACTTAACAGAATAATCAGTTAAAAAAGGTTTAGTTACTGGACTATTAGACGCATTAATTCTAACAATAGCACTGCGATTACTTCTAAGTTTAGCATAGGGATGAGAGGTAATCTCTCTAATACCTAAAATGGGAACTCTTTCAAATCCTACATTTCTTTGACCAAAGGGATTTGCGCCGACTACACCTTGATTTACCATTGTAATTATTTGACGAGAATATTCTCCTAATTGTTGACTTAACCATTCAGCCGTTTTATGACTAACTCCTTGTAAAAATATCTGAGTTCGGCAATTATTTAAAGCAGGCAAAGTTTGATCAGAAAATTGATCAATGTGTTGACACATCAGGACAACTCCTGCTTTAGCATTGCGTCCAATGGCGGTTAATTCTTCATAATCAAGATTCTTTAATCGTGCTGCTTCATCACAGATAAAATAAGTGGGTATCCAGTTATGTTGAGGGTTTCTTAAACGGCGATACATCACATTCATTAAATAACGAATCATAACCGCAGCCAAAGCTGAACCAAATTTTCCATCGGCTAAACTTTGACCAATGACTAATGTATGACGATTCTTGCCATTAAAACTTGATAATAAATAAAGATCACTTTTTCCGTCACAAATCGCCTTAACATCTCTATCTTGAAAAGGTGTTAATTTATTCAATAAAAAACTAATATCTAAGCCAAAACGATCATCAGGTAAACTTAAATAAGATAACTTAGCTTCCCATTGTGCCATAATAGAAGGATTGGGGAAACAATGTTGTAATAACGCTCTCATTCCATTTCGATCTACTAATAATTCGGGTAATTCACTCGGTTTAATTTTGACAATATTTTGCTTGCGTGCGCTGACAACCACTCCTAAAATAGCGGTTAACCAGCCAATATCTCTCACCCAAAAAGCAGCATTTTGATCATTATCATTGATATCGCCATATAAAGCCTCAGCTAATGCTCTAATTTCCTGTTCTGTACCGTATTTTTCCAATTCTTCTAGGAAATTCCAGACAATTCGATGATTCCGATTGCTGATATCCCACGTCATTAAACGAGAGCCGGTTTTTTGTGTCATAGGGAACAGGCGATCGCTTAAAAATCCCGCCGCATCCACCACGATTAAATTACTAATATTCATTAAATTTTCAGCAGATTTAAGCAAAAACTCTGTTTTTCCTGCCCCTGTTGCGCCAACAATTAATAAGTGTTGATGAAGATAGTCATGGGGAAGCCAAACATCCCGACGACGATTACAGCTATTATTACTAATTTCGACGTAATTTCCGAGCCAAAAGTCGCCATTATTGGCATTTCCTAACGCTAAATTACTAGCTTCTTGTTTATTAGCAGTTTGCGAGTAATCATAAAGTTCATTGTAACTAACACCCGGTTTCAAGGATTCTCCTGGCCCCAAAATTAGCAATTTTTTTGCGAATAGGAGACGATTTCCGCCTTTAAACCCTTGATTTAATGTCCATCCTAATCCCTGTGCCGTACATTTAAGAACATTTCCTGTAATTTGTACTAAAATGGGGACAAATACCCCGATCAACTGCATAGCTACCTGAATTACCGCTTGGAAGACTGAGATCAAGATTTGCATCAATAAACCGATAAATCCGCCAGTTAATCCCAATTGTCCCATGAACATCATATCGATAATGATACAGAGGAACAAAATCCCGATGATAAAGCCAATTAATTCTCCCATTCGATCACCTCTGGCGAATCTGTCTTAATTATGATTCGTCATACATCCTCTGTTTTATGCTATGTCAGTGGATTTGAATCGCGAACTTACAGCAGTTTACGATTCTATGAGACACATTATTTATTGTAGGGGCGTAAGGCTTGCGTTCAGACTAAATCTGGTTTTATTGGCTACTTCTGATCTATTCGTCTTGAGTTAAAGCGGTTATGCCATCTGATTTGTAAATTTTTGTGAAGATTTATGGTTTATCTTGAATAACTGAGGAAACTAGCTCAAATAACCAGTGAAACCAAAAATAACCCTTTTTTGAGCTATTTATCATCAATTAATCTTAAATTAAGTCTAAAAAGACTATTTTTGGCAATTAAAGCCTAAGCTTGTTGATCTTCTGCATAACTTCTCCTCTAAGTCACGATATAGAGAAGTAAAGTGATCAAAAACAGCCTATGACTAGCTTAAGACAGAAGCGAACGAGAAAAATCAGTAAACCCCTGCTCTTTGGGTTATGGGGTGCGGGAGGTTGCTTAATTGCTTCTCTTTTTGGTGAAATTTTCCTTCATTTTGCCTTACCCCCTGCTATTACCCCTGTCACTCCCTCTATTCCTAAAGTAGATATACTCTTTGTTTTAGATGTCACTGGAAGTATGAATGAGGAGATAAATGGCGTAAAAGAAGGAATTCAGCAGTTTTCCCAAGAATTAAGCAGCCAAAAGCTAGATGCAAAAATCGGATTAATTGCCTTTGGCGATCGCTTATATGGGGAAGAAAGCCAGATTTTAAGCTTTCCCGAGGGAGTTTTTACCGCAGATACGACCTTATTTAGGCAAAAAGTGGCGGAAATTCGACAAGTTAATGGCGGAGATGATCCAGAAAGCAGTTTAGATGCTTTAAATTTAGCAGCAAATCAGTCTTTTCGCTCAGATTCGACTAAAGTTATCCTTCTGATCACGGATGCTCCTCCTCAAGTTCCTGATTTAACGATGAAATCTTTAGATGGGGTTAAGACAAGTTTAAAGACTCATAACATTAACCAACTTCACTTAGTTATACAGTTTACGGATCAATTCACCTATCGTCAATTACAGGCAAATAACCCCGGAGAAGTCTTTTTATTGGGTGAAACCACATCGGGAAGACAAGGATTTTCAAAAATCTTACCCTTACTGGGTGAAACCATTGCTCAAACCACTTTACAAAGTTTACAAAGTAATCAAAATTATGCCACAGAAGATCGAGAGCGATTATTGATGGTGACATCGGTTTGGACGGGAATTTTAGCCATTGGTATTGCTTTAGCCTTAATAATGGGGCAAAATGCCTATTTGCGTCGTCGTCTTTTAGGGATATCCGAAGGTTTTCAAGGCACATTTGGCAGTGTCATCGCTGGAATTATTGCCGGAGCAGTCGGACAGTTAATTTTTACCCCGATTTCTAGTCTTTCCTTCCTTATTCTTTTAGGGAGAATTGTGGGATGGATGTTATTAGGTGGATTGCTCGGTGGGGGAATGTCCTTTTTTGTTCCTAATTTAAGGAGGATTCGCGGCGTACAAGGTGGCACAATTGGAGGGGGAATGGGAGCAGCAGGTTTTTTATTACTGTCGCCTTTAATCGGGGAAATCGGTGGTAGATTATTAGGCGGAGTGATTTTAGGCTTTTTTATTGGCTTAATGATCGCTTTACTCGAACAATTAAGTCGTAAAGCCTATTTACTGATTCATTGGCATGAAAAGGAAACCACTACTCTTTCTTTAGGGGATACTCCCATTATTTTAGGAAGTCATCAAAATGCTCATATTCCCCTCAGTAAAGCCGAAGGATTTTATCCAGAAACCGCCAAAATTTTTCAACAGGGAGAAGAGATAATTATGGAATATAATGCTGATTATGCTCAGGCAAAAGGAATGAAAAAACTCATTCATCCCTTAGAGAATGGGGACACTCGTAAGTTTGGAGAAATTCGTCTGGAAGTCCAATCGAAAGACATCATTTCTTCCTCTTAATTAACGTCTCTATCTAGAAATCTTCTCTCTGAATCTGTCTAATCGCTAAGTTCTCTTAGGACGATATTTAATCGGGATTGAGAAAAATTAAAATTAATTAAATTTCTTTGTAAAATAACAATTCTATGTTAAAATGTTGATGGTAAACTTATTTTCCCCTGTATTAATTTTATGGTAGCTGCTGTATGGTTAAATATATCCTATCATTACACACCCAAAGTTCTCCACCGGAAGGTTATCAGTATCCTTTAGATTTACACCCCCATTATGAGGATAATCCTCAAGAAATATTTACCCCAGAAATTCGTCAAGAGTTACAAGATACCTTACAACAACAAAGTTTATGTGCCATTCGAGAGCATCACCTTAACCAAATCATTAACGCTTGGATAGAAGATATTCAAGAAGGTTACCGCTACACCAGTATTAGACTGAATCTACCCTCACTTTTTGAAACCAATCTCGAAAACTTTCAAGATAATGGTAATCAAGAATTTCCTGACTTATTTGATCCAGAATTAACAGGAATTGAGCCAACTTTTGGAATGTTACCGTCTTTAGAGGATATTTACACCCCTTAGCAACTTTACTCTTTTGGAGAAAAAACAAATGTTAACCGTATCTTTAACCCCTCATCGAGATTTTTTACCTGCTGACACTCCAGACCAGCGACTCTTTTTAATGATGAAAATTAAACCCCAAGCAGAAGCAGCTCAAAGTCGGCCCTCTACCACCTTTGCTTTTCTGATTGATACCAGTGGCTCTATGTATGAAAATGTGGGGGGAATGACCAAACTAGAAGTAGTGATTCAATCCCTGAAAAAACTATTACATTCAGGTCGTTTAACTCAAGAAGATCGCATTGCTTTAGTTCGTTTTGATGACCAAGCTTCTACTTTAATTAATTTAACCCCTGCAACCCAAATTCAAACGATTGAATCGGCTATTGATCAACTAACTAAATTTAGTGGAGGAACTGTTTTAAGTAGAGGAATGGATCAGGTGTTAGGGATTATTGGTAATCAAGGGATGACTTCCCGTAGAGCGTTAATATTTACCGATGGTCAAACCATAGGTGAAGAAGATTGCCGTCAATTAGCCAATGATTTTGCTCAGTGTAATATTCCAATTACGGCCCTAGGGGTTGGCGATTATAATGAGCATCTATTAGATGATATTAGTAACAATACAGGTGGACAATTTGGCCATGTTGTTCCTCAAAAAGACTTACCCCATCAAATTTTAATTACTGACTTTCCTAGTTATATTATTCAAGCTTATCAACAAGCGCAAAATGAGGTAATTAATAATATTAAATTAGACATTCAAACGGTCAAAGGGGTAAAATTAGCTAAAATCACCCGTGTTTATCCAGATCAAGCCGAATATCCGCTCTTAAATCCCCCTTATCCCATCGGTAATGCGGCAGCAGGAGATGACACCATTTACATTTTAGAATTTACCATTGATAGTCGTACCAGTTCTAGGGCAAGAATCGCACAAATTGGCTTAACTTATGATATTCCTGGCTTAAATCGCCGCGGAGAGCAACCGCCTCTTAATGTTGTAGTGCAATTTTTAGCAGGTCAGGGAACTGTTGCACAAGTGAATCAAGAAGTTATGGGGTATGTGCAACAGCGCAATATTGCCCAATTAGCCTCAGATGCGACCAAAATTGCCGATAAAGACCCAAATAAAGCAGAACAACTCCTAGAAACGGCTCGACGCTTAACCGTAAAAATAGGGAATGATGATATGTTAGCATCCCTTAACCAAGCCAGTGACGAACTGCGAAAAACTCGTAAAATTTCCTCTAATACCCGTAAAACCGTCAAAATGGGGTCAAGAGGTAAAACCATCAAAATGGAGGGAGATATAGATGAACAATCATCTCTAGATGAAACTATTCGTAATATCACAGGAACTTAGGCTGATTCAAGCACAAACTTGAAAGAAATGCTTTAAAGTTCATTTTTGCCGTTATTTTGAGGTAATGCCGACTTTATCTTCAAATGTCTTGAACTCTTTTCTAACCTTGTTAATCTGTCAAATATCGTCATTTTTAAGGAGAATCAACCATGTCTATCGAATGTCCCACCTGTGGCTATGAAGGAAACCCCCCAGACGCTGAATTTTGCGAAACCTGTGGTGCAGAATTAGGAAATACTCCCCCCGTCACTCCTACTTCATCTCCTTCTTCCTCATTTACTCCTCCTACACAAGTAATACCGACCCCTCAACCTCTCACTCCTCCTACACAAGTAATACCGACCCCTCAACCTCTCACTCCTCCTACACAAGTAATACCGACCCCTCAAGTAATGACAGCACCGATGCAGGTGACATCTCCCTCTCCCATAGGTGCAATGGCCACTGCGCGTTTAATTCCTCTGTTTAATGCACCCACTGCCGAATTTAAGATTTATAATAGCGCAGTGATTGGTATTTTTACACCGGGGAATCCAGTAGAAATTGATTTAGATTCATGTGCTAATAGTGATAAAGTGTCCCAACATCATGCTGAGATTACCTATGAAAATGGGGTTTGGATGATTAAAGATAGTTCGACTAATGGGACTTATATTAAAACATTGGGACAGGCAAAATTTGGTGCCAGAATTATGTCACCAACTCCCATTAATTCAGGGGATACGATTGCTTTTGCTAATCTTGTCTTTCAATTTCAAAATCCTTAATAGGTGAGGGATAAAATGGGGGCGATTTCTTTCGCCCTTACTGAAAAGATTGAGGATAAATATTAAAAAAATAGAAGAACGAGCCTAAGTGCTTGTGACTGTTCATCAATTGACTTGCATGTTATTAATAGTGTTAAATTATCAGACATAAAAGCTTATGGAAACCCTTAATGTTGCCGAACAAACTCATTTTCAACTTGGTAATTATCAGCTTAAGGTCATTGCTTACTTGGGATGTTTTACACCTAATATATATTCTTTTAAAGTGAGTTTTCAGGCTGAAAAAAACCCTGATCTTAACGAGAGTGAATCAGAAATTAATCGAGCAGAACCCATTGAAAGTTCTCCCGAAAAAAAAGGTTCTTTGGAACAATTTGGACTCTTAAGAGTTGGTTCATTAGATAGTGGTTTGCTAAGAGAGCTAACCCTTAGGGAGTCTCTAAATAATTATGGTTTAATTGCGCCATTAATTGCTAAAGAACAAAGAGAATCAGTGATCGTTAATCATAACACAAAAGCTGGTGTAATATCCTCTGACAGTGCAGGATTATCCTCTCAAGAAAATTTAGATCAAGCAACTTCTTCAGAAAATTTATTGAGTTCTGTAGAACGAACAACAAAAAACAATAGCAACCCCGAAGATAATTTAGATTCAGGAGTTAAAAGCATAACTGATCAGGAAAATGATAGTTTAAGGGATTCATCTCTTAAAAACGAGGATTTTGAACATCAAAAAAATGATCGAAATTACCCCATTTCTAATGATACCCAAGACAGCTTAAACTCTGATTCTGATACCTTGAAAGAAGAAGACTTGGAAGATAATTATAATTACTTACCTGATGAAATTTATGAGGATGAACGCATCGAACCCTCAGAACAAATTTTATTACTTACGGATTTTCCTAACTTGGAAGCTTCCTTAGAACAATTATTGCAAAATTATGCCCATCAAGAACAATCTTTGAATGCACAAAGTTTAAATCTTATTATTCAACTCTGTCAATGCTGTTCTTATTTAGCCGAAAGAAACTGGAATATGATTAATTTAGTTCCCTTGTTAATTGAATTTCAAGACCGCTTAAAATTGTATGATTTAACCCAAATTTTTCCCACTGGCGAACAGCCAAATTTTGGGTTAAGTGGAGGATATTGTGCGCCGGAATTAGCTACTGGTTCTGCCATTAATTCCTTAATGAGTAGTTACACAGTCGGTGCATTACTTTATCAAATTATTCATCAGAAAGTTCCCAATTTTGAACATAACTTAGACCTTCAACCTGCTCCGATTCCTCGTTTCTTTCAAATACTAAAAAAGGTTCTTTCACCTCTCCCCGAAAGACGATTGAAGTTAACAGGATTGCGTCAAGGATTGTTAGATGCGCGTCGGGAATTTTTTCAAGATCAAATTATTTGGGAAACTGCTAGTAAATCTACTGTAGGACTATCCTTAGAGCGTCTAGAAAATGAGGATAATTTTGGTATTAGATACGAACAAGTTAATGATAAAGAAACTCTTATTATCGGAATGGTTGCTGATGGAATGGGAGGAATGGCTAAAGGTGAAATTGCCAGTAAAATCGCTATAGAAACCTTTTTAAAAGAACCAATTCCCCTTGATTTTAAATATTCAGAAACACGCAATAACTGGTTAATGGATACCTGTGCAAAAGCTCATCAAGTTATCTCTAAAGAAGCTGAAAATGGAGGGACAACGCTAAGTCTTATTTTAGCTCTCAATGAACAATTAATGATCGCTCATGTGGGAGATAGCCGTATTTATTTATTAAGACAGGGAAAAATTAAGCAATTAAGTCAAGATCATTCTTTAGTTGGTGTCTTGGTAAATAATGGAGAAATTACTGAAGAAGAAGCCGAAAATCATCCTGACAGAAATGTACTTCTTAAATGTTTAGGATCAAAAGAATCCTTAAGAGAGGGTCATATTCAAAATTTAACGGTCACGACTCAACAGTTAGTTTTATCCTTAGAGAATCAAGATATTTTGCTTCTTTGTTCCGATGGAGTGTGGGATTTAGTTTCTAAAAAAGAATTACAAGACATTTTTAGTAATTCTCATGTTTCTTTACAAGAAACTGTTAATTTAACCCTGAGAAAAGTCCTAGAAAAAGGGGCTTCTGACAATGCGACTCTTTTAGCTTTAAAATGTATAATTAAGTCAGGTAATTAGTCCTTTTTATTGAAGGTTAGATTATGCTTTGTTCCACCTGTCTCGCTGAAAATCCCGACCACGTTACCGAATGTATCACCTGTGGCGCACCTTTAGATGCTTGGGAAGATACAGATGACAATCTCACTATGGTTTCCTCCTCTCTTTTGCATTTACAAGCAGGGAGTTTATTGAAAAATGGTGACTATGAAATTCAATCTTTATTAGGACAAGGAGGGTTTGGGATTACTTACAAAGGAATTTATAAAGCTAATAATTCTCAGCTAGAGGTTGCTATCAAAGAATTATGGCCAGAACAAGCTGCTAGACAAAGAACAAGAGTGTTATGGTCTCCAACCATAACACAACAACAACAAAGAGAACAAATTCAAGCCTTTTTTGCTGAAGCTTATAATCAATATCAATGTAAACATCCTAACATTGCTCAAGTTTATGATTGGTTTGAAGAAAACAATACTGCTTATATTATTATGCAGTTTATCTCTGGAAAATCTCTCTTTAAAATTCTTAAAGAAGCAGGAATTTTAGACGAAAATAAAGTCAAAAGATATTTTTTACAAATTGCAGAAGCTTTAAAAGTTGTCCACTCACAGAACTTTCAACATCGGGATATAAAACCAGAAAATATATTAATTGATAGTCAGGATAACGCCATATTAATTGACTTTGGTGCCGCCAGAGAGTTTATTGCGGGACAAACCAGAGAAATGACCCGAATTGTCACTCCGGGTTATGCACCTTTTGAGCAGTATAGCTTGACAAGTAAACGTTATCCTGCGACAGATTTTTATGCTTTTTGTGCGTCAATCTATGAACTTTTAACCGGACAGTTACCTGTTGATGCGGTTCAAAGAAGTACACCACCAGATTCCTTAATTCCACCTCGTCAACTCAATCCTAATATTAGTGAATTGATGGAACAAGTGATTTTAATTGGCCTGAAAATGAACGTTAAAGAACGTTTTCAAATAGCCGATGATCTGATTGATGCACTCAATGGGAACTTAATTTCTCCCTCACAAAAAGAAGCAAAAAATTTAGTTAAAGCGGGAAAATTATCAGAAGCTTCTCGTTCTTATCAACGTTGTTTAAGGGAAGATTCCAATAATAAAAACACTGCTCTTGAATATGCTTTATTATCTATTTATTTGAATGATGCACAGGCAGAAACTGCCGCACAAACTGCGATTCAATTAAACCCTAATGATGGCAGAGGATATGGTATTTTAGGGTTAGTTAATTGTCGTCAAGGTAATTGGTTAGAAGCGGTAAAAAACTTGCAAAAAGCTACTAATTTATGTCCAGATCAAGTATGGATTTTAGCTAATTACGCTTGGTCTTTAGGAAAAACCAATAATTGGGGACAAGCAGAAGTATTTGTTAAAAAAGCCTTAGAAATTGACGAAAATTGCTCTTTTGCTTTAGGAATTCAAGCATGGATTCTCTTTCAACAAAAAAAATATAAGCCACAACGAGTTAATGAACCTGCGGTGATCCCCAGTGCTACTAAAGCCATTTATCAAGCAAGTTTAAACCAAAATCAAGAAATTCAGCGATGGGTTTACCCTTATTTGATTACTGCTTTATCAAGAGTTACCCATAAAATTACAGGAAGTAGTCTTAATAACCACATTGAGAAATGTTTACAGCAAAATCCTGATCATTCCTTTGTTTTAGGGTATAAAGGATGGCAAAAAGTTAACTTAGGGCAATTAGTAGAAGCAATCACCTATTTTCAGCAAGCAAGTCAAGATTCCAACCCCCAAGCATGGGTTTTAATTAATACGGCGATCGCTCATGAGTACGCAAATAATATCACAGAGGCGGCGCAAATGTATGAAATTTGTATTCAGAAAATTGCTCAATTCCCCTTTCTTCATTATCGACTAGGGACAATATTAGGGAGAAATCAGCAGTGGGAACAAGCAAAAAAACAATTAGAACAAGCAATTGCTTTAAATATCGACTACGCAGAAGCCTATCATAATTTAGGTTGGGTTTTGTTTCATCGGAGAAAACCTGACGGAGAAATTCAAGATGTTCAAGGGGTATTAGGTGCATATAAAAAGGCGTTCTATTGTTATAGACAACAAAATCGTTCAGATTTGGCTCAATCATTGGAAAATTTGTTTAAAGATGCGGGAATTCCTTTTTAATTAGGACTTGGGGTAATAAGTGGTGTGCAAAATTAATTTCTTACTCGAGACAGGGGACGGGAGACAGCTATCAGTTATCAGATTTGAGCTTTAAGTGACAGTATGGCTCTTCTGGTTTCTGTGTGCCAACGATATCTATACTGATAGTTTCTTCCGCAGCTCGATGGCTCCACTGAGCATCGCCGAACGTCCGAACGTCAAATAGTCCTAAAAGTCTCGCTCAGTAAACATTTTACGATTCCATAAGCAAAAATTATCACACAAAGTCGAGAGGATCCGAATACTATATGTCATTAAATCTTAGCAAACAAGATTTTATCCATTAAAAATCGTTAACAATTAATTGACATCAGAAACTTTTACTTGTACTCTTGGAGTTAGGTCTTATACGGCTGTTCCTCTTCCTCTATCCATCTGGTACAGACAACTCCTTGTTGGATAAATCTTTCCACCTATGAGATGTACCAGACTAAGCCTGAATCCGCCGTAAATTCTCTAAAATCATTTTCAATTAATCGTGAGAGATTAAACTAATAACGGCAATCTACTTGATCCGTTTTTTCGTTCCCTAACCTTACTGAATGTCTCTCAAGAACTTTTTTAAATGATTATTTTTTGTTGTCTAAAATTTGACTTAATGATTTTATGAAAATCGATGAGGAACCGTTCAACAATAAATTCTCTGATTGTGTCTTTATCAAACTTCATACAAAACCACAATCGAATAAATTACCGTTATTTTTTTCCAAGAAAAAAACTTTTGAACTACAGCTAACTTATAGATTTGGAGAGCATTGTCATGTTGATAGTGTAACTAACACTCATGTGACTTTCGCCATAACCGAGGGTATATTAGTTTTAGACTGTAGAAATGTAACTTTTCCCGAAGAAGAGCGAGGCTTTCCTAGACCTTTTTCCGTTCAATATACTATCCATAAACAAGCGGAACTCATTCATACGGAAAAAAGATCTTGGAATTTCGATGTTAAAACATTATTAACTAAACCATTAGAGATTCTTTCATTATTAATTAAACCGTTAGAGATTCTTTTTAAATGGAATCAAGAAAGAACTCGAAGTAATAAAGATGGTTATACTTATGATTATTCTGGTTATCAAGCTTATGCTGAAGGAACAGAAGAAAGACCAGTAGTTCGTTTCGTGTCTCAATTGCTCATCAGTTCTTTTTTGCAAGGAGATGACAAAAAAGCAAAAATAGGAATGGCCAAAATTTCTTCTGAACCTTGGGAAATTAAATTTTATTTTAAAATTAATCATGATTTTATAAAAATCACAAAATTCAAAGGTAAAAACTTAAATGAGCTTGGTTTTACTGAGCGGTTTAAATTAAATTCGGTTCGCCAAAATTTGTTAAAAGAAATAGGAGACACCCTCAGTCATGGCAGAATTTCCTCAAACTAAAAATCTTAATGATTTTTTAGCCACCAGTAACGGACTCGATCCTCAAACCGTTTTTGTTGAGAATGATTTGACAATGTTTAACTCAGAAGATGGTCAATTATCAGGGTTTAATCTTAGTTATGCTCGTTTAGATGAAACTAATCTCAAAAGAGCAAATCTGAGTGATGTTAATTTAACGGGAGCAAATTTAACTAATGCTGATTTAAGTAACGCTAATCTAACAGGTGCTAATTTGACAAGTGCCAATTTTCAAGATACTGATTTAACAGGAGCAGACTTAACGAATGCTAACTTAACTAATGTCAATTTCATGGGTGCAAATCTTCAAGACACGAATTTAACACAAGCTCTCCTTAAAAATGTTAACTTTGAGAATGCTAAAAGCTTGACTTCAAATTTACAATCAGAAAGAACCGTTTCTAAAACTGCCATTTCTGACAGCCAAATGGAGAAATTAGTTCGAGAGTTTCTTTCTCATACCCCCGATACACCAGCAGGTAAAAGAGCGACTTATAAACTATTACAAACCATTCAACAATTACCTAAGTTAGTCCGTAGCTATCAACCATTACGAGGATATTGTTATCAAGATTTTGAAGAAATTTTAAATGACACATTGTTAAAAATCTTGAAGGAAATTAGTAGTTTTAAACCAGAAACAACTAACTATATCAACAGCTTAACCAATTGGATCAACTATCAACTAAGGCTGTATTATAAACCGAAAGATAGATTAAGAGAAGCCCGTCGGCATAACATCTTCTCCCTAGACCGATATATTAGTGATAAGGAGAATACAACCTTTCTTGATTTACTGGAGGATAATCACTCTGAGGCAACTCTTAACACCATCGATAGTCTTATCGAACAAGCACAAGAGCAACGACGACAACGTTTGGGCCTGGAAGTTTGGCAGTATCTTCAACAAGACCCGAAAAATCGACTTAAAAACTGCAATTCAACCAAATGTTCTGAGTGTAACTGTCATTGGCTGTTACAGAAACGCGAACTCAGTGATCCCCCTGTCCCTTGGCAGGCGATCGCCGATGATTTAGGGATTCCCTATGGTACGATCACAGCACACTGGCATAAAAAGTGTAAACCTTTATTAAGCCAAATCGCTCAAGAAATTGAGCAAAAACTGCAAGAGGAAATTTAATTTATTATGACCACTCACAATCCTATGAATGACTCAACCGCATCCGGACAATTATCTTGGCAAGAACCCGAAGGATTACCTTTGCTAAGAATTCCCATTAGCAAAGAAGCTCAACAAATTGCGCTTGTTTTTGCATCTGAACAAAGAAATGTTAAGAAAGGCAAACAAGTTTTTTTGAATACTTTATCAGTTATCGCCGCTCATAAATGTCTGAAAATGTTCGAGTTTGAATCCTATTTAGAAAGTGGAGATTGTTGGAATAAGTTTAAAAGGTTGTTGTCATCTAATGACGCTGATTTATTAATTCAGGATTTTGGTAGAATTGAATGTCTTCCCATTTTACCTAAACAGGAATCAATTGAAATTGAAGAGCATTTATTAGAAACTAGAGTCGGCTGTGTTGGTGTCAAATTTCATGAACATTTTAATTATGTTGAAATGTTAGGATTTAAGCATTTTGATAAAGCCTTCAAATCTCAACAGGACAATACTAGGACTTTTGATGTTAGAGATTTTCAACCTTTTGAGGATATTTTTAATTATCTTAAAGCTTGTCCGCCTTCATCAATTGGGAAATGGAAAACGTTTGAAGAATTAGGACGGAAAAGATTTGCAACTGCTGCTGCTGGGGATAACAAAAAGTATTTTTGGAGAGGGGAAATTATTGAACTAGGAGAGAGTTTTAAAATTCTCTTGGGAGCAGCAAAAGAGTTTCTGAATAACAATACTCAAAACATTTTCTTTGAAATATACAATCTTGTTAAAGAAACAAAACTACCCAAAGATTTAATCATTACAGTTGTTAGTAATGAAGGCGTTGTCGAAAATTTCAACCAACGTAATATAGGAGATAATTATAGCGTTGACATGAAATTTAAAAATTTGACCGTAGGGACAATTTTTACTTTAATTTTCTCTCTAAACGATGTCCAAGTTGCCAAGCGTTTTATTGTTGAATCATGACTTATCATCAACACAAAAAAATTAAACTACAACTGATTGAACCTTCTCGAAAAACTGAAGGCGTTAGTGCTTTGCGATTGCTCTTGGAGATTGATTATTGTAATTCACCAGAAAAGTCAACAGAATCTAATAGAAATACCTTTATTTTGGATGATTTCTGTGGACTGATTGAATCTGTTAAAAAACATGAAGAGGCACTTAATAAATCTGAAGATAGTGCTTCAATGGAAGGGGAGTTGACAGAGCATAAGGACATCCCTATCGAGGTGCTTCTAGAGACCTTACAGGATGTCAATGATTCTTTTGAACGTTTGTTTTCCCCAAAACATCCTATTTATAGGGGAGAATGTACGGAAAGAGAGGATTGTCCTCAGAAGAATTCTCCTTTTAAACCTGGAGAATTAGGGGAAAAAACACCATGTATCAAACAAAACTGTCCCCATGTTCCAACATCACAGGATAGTCCTGAAAATTTACCCTACAAAACCGTACCTTCGTCAAAACATTATGAAGAACTTCATAGATTTTACGAAACGGTAGGAGAATATTCAAAAAAATATTCTGAGATAGAAATATACTTAACTTTTCCAAATGATCGAAGTGATTTACATAAATATCCTTGGCAAAGACTTCCCTCTCTCTTAGTTAATCCTAATCGTATAAGTATTGTCAAAACTATCAAAAATGAGGAAGTAGGAGAAAACTTGCTGTTTGATTTTACTGCTTATAGTCAAGACAACACTTTTAAAATTGTGGTTATTTATCTTAATAATTTATGTAATCCAAAAAGCATGAAAGATAGGGGTCAAACTGCTGATGAAGATGAGATTCAGAAGCAGAACTGGAAAGAATTTATTGAAAAAAGTCAAAACGAATGGACTGATTTTGATCACAAGCACAAGTGGGTTGAAGTCACTTTTGTAACTCCAGAGGATGGGATGAAGTTAAGAGGACAACTTAACAACAATTATGACATGGCCTTTGTTATCGGTCATGGTCCTTTTAAGAACAATAACATAGATTCCATAAGAGTAGGAAATGAATTAGTGAATGTAGATCATTTTGTTGAGTCATTCCAAAACAGTCAAAGACTAAAAATTATTTGTTTTGCTAGTTGTTTCTCAACCCAATTAGCTAGAAAGCTTCATAAATCCGATAATTTAATTATGTCCTTTCGACATAAACTCGCCATTGATATAATTTATAAGTTGGAAAAGTCAATTCGTGATAAGATAACTCTTGAGCAAAATGAGTCTAAATCTTGGCATTGGATTCTTAGTCAAGCTGTGCGTGACTTAATGACTGATGGAGATAAAAATAGTGTTTCTTTAAATTCATTTGAAATTTATCAAGAATATAATTGTTATCTTTTCTTAAAACAAAAAACCACACAGCAAAAACCAATTCCTCCTCGAAAGAAATTTGACCTGATAATGATAGGGGATTTTTGTCGGCAAAAGTGGTGGTTTTTGCTCATTTTGCTCATTGTTTCCCTACTAGGTTCATTAGCATTATCAGGATTATTTACCCAGAAAACTGAAGAAGATAATCCTCCTCCTACAGTTTTAAGACAGAGTAATATTTATGGTGAACAAGCTGGTGGTTTTCTTCTTAGCAAGAAAAAAACTGATAATAACAATTATAGTTATTATGCGGTTGCTGCTGTCAGTAAAAATTTAGAAAATGGCAAAGAGATAAAAATTGCCAATTATCAAGAGAACTTTCAAGCAACTATCGTGGATGAATTAGAAAATAAGCTACAACCTAATAATCAAAATTGGAAATTGGCAATTGTTTCTTTTAAATCAACAAAAGAAATTGAAATGCCTAAATTTTCATTAAGATCAATAGCTGTTGAGGGTGAGTCTTTCGATATTTTTGGATATGAACCAAAAGATAGAGATAAACGCAATCTAAATTATAGAAAGATTCGAGGTCATACCAACGATGAAAGCAGTAAAAATACGCCGTTTGGTTATGAGTCATCAAAAATTATACAGAGTGAATTTATGGGTAGTCCTATCGTAAAACACTATAATAAGAGCGGTTATTGTGTAATAGGATTACACATAGAAGAAAATACCCAAACACAAGAACAGTTAGATTATCGAGGACAACTGATTTCTAATATTCAAGAAAGTCTTAAACAAAGCGAAAATCCAGATTTAGAGGAAGTTGCTGACAATATGCAAAGCTGTAGTCTTTAATTTGAGGGGAAGATGCTAGAGACTACTTTTCTTTATCGTCATCGACGGGAGATTTTATGCCGCTCTCTGGAGGGATTACCCTCTCTTGAGTTAAACTTGGGGTAATTTCCTAGGTTTGAGAACCTTTGGGTGTGGTGAGTGGCAAAAGATAGCGATCGTCTTCAGAAAGGGTTGTCTCATCTAAAATTTGTTGATATAGTCGAGTTTATCCCCTTTTTTAGCCTTAAACTCATATCCTACCCTGTTTTTTTCGGAAACAAATCCCGATAAGACTTGAGGACTACTATTGAGGACAAGTGAACTAATACCATTTTTCTTTATTCGTAGCAGGCATCTTACACCCCTCTCCCAGAAAGGGAGAGGGGTTGGGGGTTCATAATTAACCATCTCTGCCATTACTTTTGAAAAATGGTATAACATTTTCCTATTTTAAGAGAATCGATGAATGACGGGGACATTGGCTTAAATCTTGAGTTAATGAGGGGTTTTTACATCCTGAGAGTAAAATTAGCTAAATAAAACTTAAATATCTTAATTTTTGTGGCTTAATCACGAGTTGAAAAAAATTCCTTGCATAAACTCCCGACACAATGACGATAAAGAAATAAGGAAATCAATCTGTCCGATTTCTGATTAACTCTCAACCTCGTACCTATCAAGACAAAGAATAATTCAAATGGTTACTCCTACTAATGCTCAAAAAATGATTCAACACTTCCAAGAATATTTCACGATTTATGAAGCTGTTTTACCTTATTTGGGGAGTGAAACTAATAAAAAATTAATCATAGAGCAAAAAAGAGATTGGATGCGTAAATTAAGACAAACAGAATTTCCTGTTGCTTTTTTAGGTTCTTATTCTGCGGGAAAATCAACGATGATTAACGCTATTTTAGGACGGGAAATTTTACCTGCAACCAATCAACCGACCACTGCTTTTCCCACCCTGATTAAAAAAGGTCAAGCTGAAAAAGCAGTGATTTACTTTATGGATGAGCAAGCAAGACTAGAGCTTTGGGATAGTTTTGTTAGTGATATTGAGAAAAAAATTGATCAAAATTTACAAAGACAAGAGGCAATCGGTAAACATTTCATGCGGATTAAAGAAGCCGTTCAAACCTACCAACAAGACACAGAAGTAGCTATTGATCAACAAGCTTTAATCAAGCTTCAAGCACTTTTAAGTAATTGGGGAAATGACGCTTATAAAGGCATTAAAGAAGTGACTTTATCAGAACTCAGAAATTATGTTGAAGGATATGTAGGAGCGATTTATGTTGATAAAATTGAAGTATTTTTAGAGAATCTAAATCTAGGAGATGATATTGTTTTAGTAGATTTACCCGGACTGAGTGTGGATAATAAACGTCACGAGGAATTTACTAAATCTTATATCAAAGAAAAAGCCAAAGCTTTTGTGGTTTGTAGTCCTCATGATAAGGTTCTTCAAGGTAAAGAAATTGAGTTTCTCTCGAAGATTAATCAACAGAATCCTACTATTATTGAACGAGCTTTCTGGGTAATTAATAAGTGGGATGCTGCTAATAGTAAACTAGAACAAACTCAATCTTTAGACTCTTTTAAAGCACAGGCTAAAACTTATAGTTTTAGTATTAATGCAGAGCGTCAGTTTCAAACGTCTGCTTTTAATTACCTACTCTTAAAGTTGGTATCTGAAGGAACTATTGATGAGAGTCCAAACCTAAAAGAAGGATTAGGAAATTTAATCAAATCTGGAATAATTAAGGAGGAAAAAGAGTTAAATCAAACCACGGCAAACTCGCTTCTAACCCATCCAGACATCATCACTTTTTCTCAATTTATTGATTCCTTGTTTAACTATTTAAATCAAGGTGCAAAAGACGAGTTTATCGATGATGCGAAAAAGGAATTATTGCAAATTATTCGCATTTTAGATGGATGTCTTAAACCCCTTGACGATTCTTATAGTGAAAGCACGAATCCTGAAGAGGAAACAAAATCTGTTGAGATTAATAAAAAGCTGCGCTCATTAATTGAACAACTTAAGCAAAAAGCCACAGAGTTTTCTCAAGAGATTCGGACTACACAACAATCCTCTTTTTGGCAAGAATCTGATACTCAAGCAATTAATCAAGAATTGTCGAAAAAAATTCAAGACATTAATCGGTTGGATTTGCTAAATGAAATCTCAACAGGAGTAGATATGGATTATAACTTAGCCGAATTACCCTATATTTTGGATAAGAAAGTTGAGTTAACATTGTTAATGAGAAAACGGTTAATCTCAGTCATTGATAGTTTTTTTATTCAACGACTCAGTAAGTTATTAACTGCGTTAGAAATCATTAATCCTGAATATTTACCTGAAGAAATGATGGAGAAATTAGAAGATAAATTATGTGAGCGAGATATTTCTATGAGATTAAGCGGTTTAGCTGATGCTTTGTTCTATCAATATGGGAGTGAATTACAAAGGATTGGACTGAATCTCAAAGATTGTCAAGAGCAGGAATTATCCGAATCTGATAAACTTTTAAGGACTAAAGCAAGATCGGATAAGCTTAAAGAAATAGAGAAAGTTCTGCAAATGTATCAAACAGAACTAGAAGAATTCATCGAAACTATTGTCATACCCTTGAATCAAAATATTCGTCGAACTCTCGAAAATCATACAAAAGATTTAGAGAAAGAGTTACTAGAATTATTTGACAACTATCAAGATGAAATAACCAAAAAAATTGCACGAAATATTAATCTTGATGGTTTAATTATTGAGGAGTTAACTAAACAAAAGACTATCACCGATAGTTATGTCAAACTGGTTAACTTAAAGCGTGCTATCCTTGAGAATCCAGAGAAATAATCTGAGGTTAATTAAAACCTAGGACGCAAACTCAATATTATAGGGCGCAACCCCTGCGCCTCCACTAGGAATTTTGTTAGATTAATAGGGGAAAGTTAAAAATATTAAAAATTAGGAGATGGACTATGGGATTGAGTTGAGTTAACATTAGGAGAAGAAGGATTTAAACTTTGTTCTGATGGGTTAATTGTGGCATTTTTAAGCTCATTGAGATTCTGAAAACGAGTCCCACAATTATCGCCTTGATTGGGTGTCCATGTTTGATTATACTCTTGATGGCCTAGTGCTTTATGAGTTAAAACATCTTTGGTATAATGACTATAAGTTCCATATTCTGGAGAAACAGAATCCGGTGTTCCTGCGCCAGGTCCTTGGGTGATTAAATGACCTGATTTATCATAAGTACATTGTTGTCCGACGTGCATTTTTCCTAAGACTGAATGTTGATAAGTCGTTGCTTCAGTAGAACGAAAAGCAGATTCAGCACCGGGATGATAAGTTTCTACGAAAAGCTGTGATTGTTCAAACTTGGGTGATTGTTCTGCTTCTGTTTTAGTACAGGGACATTTATCTAAAACCTCGCGCCATCCGGGGTCTTGATTGAGTTGTTCAGCGTAAGCACGAGCTTCTTTTTGATTCATATTTTTACTTGGATTAAAAACCTTATCTTATTATAAGACATTTAATCCCAGAATTGATTAAATACAACAGTAAATATTAATTAATGATGAGGAGAAGGAGAGGAAGAAGTCTGAGAAGTTGGACTAGAGTTAGGGGTATTATTCGGTTGAGAAGTGGGAGTATTTGTTTTAAGGTCTTGTAAATTTTCAAAGCGAGTAGATGGGGTTTGAGAGGAAGAAGGAGAAATATGAGACGCATCTGCTCCTCTAGCAACTGGATTTCCTTGAGCATCTAAGTAATAATTTTGTTTTCCAGTCGCATTAGGGTTATGAATATGATAGTGATCTTTTCCTTTCCATCCCGGTTGTCCTTCTCTGGCCGGGTGAAAAGAAACCTTTAAGTTTCCATCGGGATGTTCGAGTTCTCTTTGTCCTAACTGCGCTTGTTTTGGATGGGTTACATCTTTCCAACCTTGTTGAACTAATTCCTGAGTATCTTTGGGTAATTGATTAGGATTGAGTTGACTTTGAGCAGGTTTAGACGAAGGAGTTTGTTGAGAATTTTGTGGTTTAGGAGAAGATGTTTTTTGGGGTGATTTAGAGATAATTCGTCCGAATATTCTACCTATTAAAATAGCCATAATTGTTCCTAGAATAACTGTTGATTAGTTAGGTGTTAAAATCTATCATATCTCCCCACCTATCGGCATCCCCTTAATAAGGGGAGATTGAGGAGGGATCGAACCCAAAATCTATCTTCAATTTAATTATAACCAGCTACTTAAGGGGAATCCATTTAATATCAAACGCTAAAAAATTGAGAACAAAAATGGTTTTAATTTTCTTGGGATAATCCACAACTTCTAACAGTATTTCTATTTGTTCGTTAAGGGAATCAGGTGAAGCAGAAACCGCAATATTTAAAATGACTCCGTTACATTGTTCTCCCCATTGAATTTGATTAATATTTGGGTCACTGATGAGGTTTTTTACCCCAAAAAAGTATAAGTAACCTATTGTATTTTCAGGTTCAGGTAATTCAAGGGTGAGAATTAATTGTTGTTCAATGGGGAAATATTGACAGTTATCTATCCCACTATCATGAAGACAAAAATGTTCTAAGAATGTTTGTATTTTCATTAGTTAAGTAGTTAGGTGTTAAAAACTGTCAGACACCCCCCTTATTAAGGGGGGATTAAGGGGGGATCGACACCCCCCTTATTAAGGGGGGATTAAGGGGGGATCGACACCCCTTTATTAAGGGGGGGATTAAGGGGGGATTAAGGAAGAATAGAACTCAAAGTCTATCTTCAATTCAATTATAACCAACTACTTAACTCTCCTTTTTGCTGGGGTTTTTTTAGGTATAAGACAGATTTTACCCGATTTAATTTTAGGAAAATTAAATCCTCTTGATTAAGGGGAACTTTGACCACTTGTCCCCCTTTCTTCATCTTCGATTTTCTTTCTCCACCCCCAATAAAAAGAAAACCAAACTATTCCAGAAATCAGGAGTAATCCTGCACTTATTCCCCATATTGAAGAAGAAGCAGTGCGTCCGAAATTAACTCCACGATATTCGATGAAACTAGATTTCTCGCATTGGTTTTTCTTTTCAATATCCGATTGTTTACATTCAGTTGCTTCTGAGCTAATATTATCTGCCGTTACGCTTGTTTTATAGAGTCTTCCTCTTTGAGGGTTAGGATGAGTATAGGTAACTTCATATTCTCCTAAAATAGCGTCTAAAAAGAGGCGTAAACTACTAGCGATTTCTTCTGAGTTTCCAGAAATAGCAAACAGTCCCTTAGGGGTGATTTTACTAATTTGTTCTAATCCATAAACATCAAGATATTCATTTGATGGTATTTTACCTGATTTTATTTTACCGTTATCTTTTGAGGGTTGACGGTTGATTTCACTCCATTGCGAAGTTCCAAACTTTTTTTGTAATTGTTCAGCATTTAAACCATAACCTAATGTATGAATAGTGATTTGAGGATTATCCCCTAACTTTCCTTTAATTTCCTCTAATTTTGTTTTTTGTAGTTGTCTAGCTTTTTTCTCATCCTGACTATCATATTGAGTATCAAACCCATCGCTTAAAAGAATAACTGCTAAACGAGGTTTCGGTTCAATGGGTTCACCTTTTTTCTCATCAAAAGGATAAAATTTATTCTTTAATTCATCCGTTGAAGGATTTGTGAAAAATTCAACGGCTTTTCCTAATGTATGATAAATATTAGTTGCAGCACAAGGAGTTTGTTTCTGAAGATTTGTAATAGCAGCCGTTGTATTGCTATCACTAACACTATATAACTTGTTAAAATCTTCTAGGTTTTCAATGGGTTTATAAGTACAGCCATAACCAAAAGGAATAATCGCAACATTAGTGTTTCCTCCTCTTTTTTTCGCTTCTTCAATAAAAGTAGTTAAAGCAGAAAGCGCAGCATCTAATTTTCTTTTCTCTTTGGGAACTGCATTATTACAAACTCCCTTACTATCTAAATCGGTTGAACAGTTCATGCTTCCACTCATATCTAAAAGAACTAAGATATAAGCAGGAGGGGGTTCAGCTTCTAGGGGGTTTTTAAATTTAAAAGGTATATCAGAATAACCTTTATCAGTATCAGAGGGTGCAACTAACTTATCGTTAGTCATATCTGTTACTTGTAATTTAAAATCTTCCTTTTTTAGCGTGATTATTGGTTCGTTTTCACTATCAGTTACTCTAAGGCGTAAAGTGACTTTATTTTGTTCTTCTCGATAGCTAATAATGTCTGTTGTTTTTGCTTGAACCATATCAGAAATTAATAAAATTCCAGACGTAACAATCATTAAACTGGTAAAATCAATCAACTTTCGGGACAGGGTAGTAATTTTAAACATTGTTGTCTCAATCCTTAGTTAGTAGATAGTAAGTCGATGCTCTGTTCATGGGGGGTTATGCTATCAAGAAATTAACTTCTAAGTAGGGAGGTACAATCATTTGTAGGATGGGTTAGCGCACTTCGTAACCCATGCGGGCGTTGGGTTTCATACTTCAACCCAACCTACGTTCATCTTAGATTTAATTCCACCCATCTACTTATCGAAGTGCCTCAACTGATTTAAAACAATTATAACCATTAGTTACCGAGGCTTTTTATTGATGTCTGAAGACTCAATCAGGTTAACTATAACAGTAGGTTAAGCATCGGGATCTAGGAATCGGTTATAATAAACAAATCGGTACATTTTAGGTTGATAATCATCTGTTTCATTGGTGATAAAAGTGATTAGGGTATTATGTTTTAGGCTAATTTCTCTTTTGACAGGAATAGGATTACCATTACGTTGAATTTGAATATTCCCAGAACTTTTAGGATTGGGAATCAGTGTTGCATCTTGTTTAGTAACAACAATTTCCCCCAGATAAGGTTCTGTATCAGGAAGATAAATATCAGAGCCAATTATCTCATCATTTGAGATTTTTTTAAAATCAATTCCTCCAATGGTGATCTTGATAGACGATTTTTCTGGTAACTCAATAGATAACCCTTCTTCGATTCTATTACCATATTCATCTGAGACAAAACGAAGGTCAAGATTCTCTTTGGCTTTCCCTGAAATAACGGGAATCGATCCCTCATAATCATAATACACAAAGCGATATTTTTGATTATTGTTTTCAAAAACAATTAAATCATTGTGTTTAACAGATACGGAAGCAGCACTGGTTAAGGAAATACCTTTAATCTCAAATTGATGAAACATATCTTTTTTTGGGAAGAATTCTGTTCCTTCATTAGTAACTAAAAAATGACCAATATAGAGAGGTAATCCCTCAATATAAATATCTGAACCAATTTGTTGACCATTTTGTTTTCTCGGTTCACTCCCTCCTAATTTAATGGTTTTACCCTCTTTAATTCTATTTTTAGGAAAAGGAATTAACATAGACTGATTATCTGGCTTAACCCATAAAATATTAAACCCTTTTTTCAGAATTTTATCTGGAACGTAATTATCAATTGGTTCAGGAGGATCATTAGGATCTTGTTGATAATCCCTATATTCAAAGCCTTTTCCAGCCCTTAAAGCGGTGTGAAAACTAGGAGAAGTGGTGAAAGTTAAAGCCCCTCCTAAAAGACTACCTAAAATGCAAAAGCCTAAGGGGTCTTCTATCTGCTGAAATAAGTCTGTCACCTGATTAGATAAGCCTCTTACTACTTCAAATATTATAGCTGCAGCAGAACTAGCTATAATAGCAAAAAAGAGACTCATCCGGAGTCGTTTTCGGTAACGTTTTTTATCCCCTGCGGAGGTACTAAAAAAAGGCCATACTAACCCTTCAATTAATCCCACTATTCCCCCTAAAAATAACCATCCTAAAACTCTAATCGGTTTTTCATCTAACTTGAATTGAGGCAGATAAAATAGTTGTAAGAGGATAGCGATCGCTAATCCCACCCCAAAACCAATGGGAATCGCTCGAAAAAGAAGAGCTTTCTTAGAGCGTTTGAGATTACGAGAGAAACGAGTCGGATTTGTGATAAAAAGCTCATTGAAAACCATTCCCACCGCTAAACAAACCGAAACCAACGGAAAAACGATAATTTCTTCCCACTGTCTCACTTGACTGATGACTCCAACCACTGGAAGATCACTGATCCCTTCTAAGAGGATAAAGGCCAATTGGCTCAAAAACCAGCCTAACAGGGCAGAAATCATACCAGCGCAAAAGTAAAGGATGAGTCTTAGGATGATTAACATAGGGGTAGGATGGGTAACTCCTCAAGGGATGGTCAGGATTCTTCTATAAGGTATATCGTAGCGGGGGGATAGATTTATGCAGAGTTTTTTGACATTGAGCAAAATTAGGATTAATTTCATGATAATTCTTGGTTATACTCGAAAATAAGCTTTAATACCAAATCCGGTTATTAAAGACTGATTATTTATCTCTCCTGTTGCCTTTTGCATGAGTGCCTGTCCCCATAAGTAGCCTATACTCAACGGATTTAGTATAATTGCGCCATTTTCGACGTACACTTCGGCCGCCGTCAGTAATTACTATATAATCACCCTGGAGGGAAAACGAGTTTTGTAAAGTTTTGTAACAATTTAGGTCAAGATGGCATAAGAGGTCAGGGGTGGATCGATAGAGAAATATACGCTATCACTATATAAGGAGGAACCCTAGCTATGACTCAGTTAAGACAAGGAGGTGGTTAATTTTGGGAGGAGTGATCTATATTGGCGATCGCGCGGCGGGAAAAACCCATTTAGCGCTGGAGCTAGTTAATCCTAATCATCAATTTGTCATGGTGGACTCTGTAGCGTATCAAAAAATTGCTAAAGGGGATAAATCAATAGCAACTCGTGATGAAAAAAGCATTCACGATCGCTATTTTGAGGTTAAAGTTCATCTTCCCAATGGAGAAAAAACCATTATGACCAATTGGTTAGATACCCCGGGAGAAATTTGGCGACCCAGTTGGCAGTCTCAAAATCCCAGTGAATGGCAAAATTTTATTGACCATCTTCAAGATGCGGAAGGAATTTTATTAATTCTTGCACCTTATCGAGAAATTCTTGATCCTCATCTTCCTGAATACCATGAATTTGTCACCCGAAAACAGTGGATCAATCGTTTTGACCGATGGGTTAAATTTTTTAAACAATATTGCTCACGGATTGAACATTTACTACTATGTTTAAATAAAGCAGACTTATTCTGTGGCAACCTGAAAGAAGAGTCCCAAAAACTCGCCTATAATCCCCATTATCAACGGATGACTTGGGAACAAAAAGATAGGTATGTTTATCATCGCTATTTTAACCCGATTCATTCTTATATCAATGAGTTAAATAGGAATATAGATGACTTATCTATCAGGTGTTTTATCACCACCATTGACAATCGAGAATTACTAGAGCTTCCTTGGATTTACTTAGGAAGTTATTTAGCTAAATAACACTATTAATTTTTAGGAGAATCTATTATGAATGGCGGTAATATTGCGATTGTCGGCCCAAGAAAATCGGGGAAAACAACCTATTTAGCAGGTCTGGCTTATCATAGTCATCACGAGGATCAACAAGGCATTAAATATACTATAACCATCCAAAATGAAGACACCAGAAATTTAAAAGAAGACGCTGAACGAATTCTGTTACCGCAAAAAGATTTTAAAGGAACAAAAAAAAGAGATAAGACAGTATTTCAGCTTCCTTATTTTAGTTTTTTTATTGATTATAAGCCTAGTCGCTTTAAAGCTAGTCAAAGAATCACAATTACCACCAGAGATTACTCAGGAGAGCTTTTTGATGATTTGGAAAAATCTAGTTTTTTAAGTAATGAAGACGAAGAATTTGTTAAGGATTTTTTTACTAATAAAATTGGGTGTATTGTGTTGTTAACAAGTTGGGAGTTAGGAGCGGATAACAAATATCATAATATGTTAAAGAATTTTTTAGAAATTATGGATAGAAATAATGTCGATAGTAATTATAAAATAGCGGTAGTAATGACTAAATGTGAAACGGGAGAAATTTGGACAGGAAGATTTGAACCTGAACGAGATTTATTCGACGTACATCTCAAAAAAACCAAAGATTTGTTAAGACAAAAATTAAAGCCTAATACCCTTAAGTTTTTTGCTCTATCTACTTTTGGAATTTTATCACAGACCGATCCTCGTCCTAATCGATTAGACCGAATTGTCAAAGGAGAACCAGCTTCTGTCTTAAGGCAACCTGAAGTCTGGAAACCCTATAATTTAATTGAACCGCTTTTATGGATTGCTCAAACTTCTAAATCAACAACAAAATGAACCCCTTAACATGGCTAAAACAAAAAGTTAATTCTCAGACTTCGGATCTGACTGTTGAAAGTGCGGATATTCGGGTTATTGGCGACCGCCGTTCAGGAAAAACGGTTTATATGGCCTCTCTCGCTTATTGGCCAAATGCAAATCCTAATAGTCCAGTTCAAACCGTTACTCCCATTGGGGATTTACTAGCCAGTCAAGAATTAATCAAATATGCTCAAGATGTTTTAGAGCAAGGATTAGAATTAAAAGGAACGCCATTAAAGCCTAATGTTGTGGAAGTTAAAGACTACGGTTTACAGATATTGCTAAAAGATCAGTTTAAACTCTCAAAACTTGGCTCTCCATCGGTAAAGTTAACCGTAAATTGTAAAGATTATGGCGGAGAATTTTTTAAAGATTTAATCAGGGGATCTAATGATTCTTTACTAATGGATTATTTAGATGATTGTATTAGATCAACGGGTATTTTATTCTTAGTAGATGGGACAGCTTATGCCAAAGATCAGGAATATGCTAACAGTTTAGAACTTTTTTTTGCAGCTTTGGATCAAGCCGATTTACAGCATAAACAGAGAAGAATCGCTTTATCTATCAGTAAATGCGAATTGTCTCAATTATGGACAGGACGACATAATTCTAGGGTGTTAATGGATAGTCTTTTTCCGAAAATGATGGGAAAATTAGAAACGTGGCAAAGTCGAAAATTAGGTTTTGTTGACTATTTTGCCCTTTCATCTTTTGGTACACTAGGAAAAGAATATCCTCAACCGAATACCATTTTAAAACAACGAGATAGAGGAGGAACAACTTCAGTTATTAAAGAACCGAGAAAGTGGCGACCGTTTGGTTTAGTTTCACCGATTTATTGGCTCTGTACAGGTCAACGTCATAAAGCATTAGATGAGGATTAAAACTATGAGTACTATTGAAATTCACGAGTTCAGCACAGGAATTAATGTTCAAGGAACACCTGATAATTGGTGGTCTGTGGGTTTTTCAGGTGGATATATGAATTCAACTCTCACTTCTATTTCTAAAGCTGTTCAACAAGACATTGCGGCTGATTTATTTTACCTGTCAGAATTTGCCGTCCAAAAAAAACCAGCAATCATTGGTCGAGAGGTTAAATTAGGTCAAGAGGAATGGTCAGTTTT
>VYLN01000049.1_pt1 | contig 30025 bp, 25 predicted proteins | sample 5109471 | NCBI WGS metagenome assembly VYLN01 (sample SAMN12291806, study PRJNA351875) | freshwater metagenome | isolation source: freshwater lake | place: USA: Michigan, Lee Lake | collected 2013-08-06 | reverse complement strand
GGGGGGGGGGGGGGCGGCGAGGAGGTTGGCGGCGATGTGGAAAGTGGCTTGCGTGTGCTGGAAATTGTGGCGGATTGGAGACAGTTGGGCCAGAAGGTTGTATGTTGTTGGGGAGGAGATGCGTTGCGATTAGGCGTTGCCGAGTTCGGGCGTTGGCCAATCGGCGTGGTCCATCACCGGTTGGTCGGGCATCAGGCTGCAGAGCCAGCCTCACGCAGTTGCTCACGCAGGCGGGGTGTCATTTCACGTGGTGGACGAATTTGAGTGCGATTGATATCTCGGGCGATGGTCGCACGATTGCGGGCAATGGAACCAACCCCCCTGGGGCAGGCGCAGGGGTGGGTGGCGACAGTGCCGGGGCCCGGGGGGTGTGGCTGTCGTAGCGCGTGGGGCGTGGTGATGTCGCGGCGGCGGCGGGGTGGAACGCGGTAAACCGGCGAATGGCAATGGGGGATGTCGTCAACCTAAGGGTTCAACTTAGCCAAGCAACTGCAATGCGCTTTGAGGCTGGCTGTTGGCGAGGCCGAGGATGTTGGTTGATGCGCTGGCGAGAATCTGCGAACGGGTAAGGTTGGCAGTTTCGGCGGCGAAGTCGGCGTCGCGAATGACGCTCTGTGCGGCGGCGGTGTTCTCGATGTTGACGCCAAGGCTGCGAATGGTTGCACCGACGGTGTTCTTTTGGAATGCACCGATGCGGCCTCGAAGGCCTGAGACTTGCTTGATGGCTTCACCGATCACCTTTTGTGCATCGTTGAGGTCGCCGTCAACGACGTTGTTGGCTTTGCCACTCGCGAGGCTGCTGACGAAGCCAGCGGAAGTGTTGCCGAGTTTGCGAGCGGCGACATCTTGGATGCCGATTGAGACCTGGCCGTTGATGTCAACGCGGCTGGCGAGCTGGAAGTTTGCGCCGCCGCCTGTGATGGTGAAGGTTGAGGAGCCAGTGCCGCCCACTGCGCCGAGGGTGCGAGAGGCGGTTGTGCCGAGGGTGACGGAGACGTCGAGGAAGTCGGTGGCGAGGCTGAGGTTGTTGCCTTCGCCTGTTGCAACGACGCCGTTGATGGTGCCGCGAATGTCTTGGCCGCTGTCGCGGACGGGGTTGCTGGCGGCGGAGAAGTCGACGAGTTCGGTGGTGTTGGCGGCGTCGAAGTTGGTGGAACTGAGGGCGTAGATGCCGCTGCTGGCGGTGTTGAGCCCACCGGAGTTGCTGGATTTGACCGAGACGAATTCGTTGTCGCCGAAGCCTTCGCTGACGAGCTTGATGCCGCCGCCTGAGGTGGTAGCGGTAACGCCAGTGACATCGGAGAATTGGTTGATGGCGTCTCTGATGGCGGTTATGCTGGTGCCCGAACTGAAGCTGAATTCGCGGCTGCCTTTGGTGCCGCCCAACTCGACGACGAGCTGCGCGTTTGCGCTGCTGAGATCGATCGTCGCGCCGCCCAGCGAGAGGAAGAGGCCGGCTTGCTGAGCCGAGCGGGTGACGGCGACGTTGACGTTGAGGCTGCTGCCGCTGAACTTGGCGGCGTTTACCTTGGTGTCAGTGAGGTTGGTAGCGTTGATGCCGGAAGTTTGGAAGTCGTAGTTGCCGTTGAGGAGCTTGATGCCTTGGAAGTTGGTGGCACCGGCGACGCGGTCGATGGTTTGGAGGATCGAATCGACCTGCAACTGGTTGGCGTTCTTCTCTTCTTTGCTCAGGCCGGCTTCGCTGCCGCTGGCGGTCAAGAGGCCTTGGAGTTCGGTCAGCAGGCTGCTGACTTCTTGCAGGCCGCCTTCGGCAATGTTGAGGACTTGGTCGGCGCGGTCGGCATTAGCGACGGCTTGAGAGAGGGACTTTTGCTCGGCGCGAAGGTTTTCGCTGGCAATGATGCCTGCGGGATCGTCTTTGCCGCGATTAATGCGAAGGCCTGTAGAAAGGCGTTCGAGGGCTTGAGCTAGACCTTGGTTGTTGGTGCCAAGCACACGCTGAGCGACGAGAGACTGAACGTTTGTATTGATGCGTGCCATGTGCGATCTCTTCCTTCCGTGGAATGAATGTGCCGGTGGTTACGAATTCACCGGGCCGAGAAGCATCGACGTGGAAACCTGAGTGGGTGACGGGACAAGCGTGCATTGCGGCGAGAAATTGCACATCCGCGTTCTCGGTGCTGCGATGCGTGCGCGGTGGGACCGGGAACGCGGTTGCTGTGTGCGGATGGTGTGGCGTGTGCCGCGCGGCGCGACTGTGAGGGCGAGACACACGTTCTGTGTGCTCAAGAAAAAACCCGGCTGTTGTGCCGGGTTATTGCGGACGCGGAGTTGGTGAAAGATCGATCAGCCCAGCAACTGCAGAGCGCTTTGTGGTGCGCTGTTGGCGATGCTGAGGATGTTGGTTGATGCGCTAATGAGAATTTGCGAACGTGTGAGATTGGCGGTTTCGCTTGCGAAGTCGGCGTCGCGGATGACGCTTTGTGCGGCGGCGGTGTTCTCGATTTTGACGCCTAGGCTGCGGATGGTTGCGCCAACGGTGTTCTTTTGGAACGCGCCCACGCGGCCTCGCAGGCCTGAGACTTGTTTAATGGCTTCGCCGATCACTTTTTGTGCGTCGGCGATGTCGCCATCAACGACGTTGTTGGCTTTGCCGCTGGCGAGTGAGTTGAGGAAGCCAGCGGAAGTGTTGCCGAGCTTGCGAGCGGCGACATCTTGCAGGCCTATGGAAACTTGGCCTGCGATATCGACCTTGCTGGCGAGTTGGAAGTTTGCGCCGCCGCCTGTGATCGCGAAGCTGGCGGCGCCGGAGCCCGCGACCGTGCCGAGGGTTTGGGCGGCGGTGGTGCTGAGAGTAACGGAGACATCGAGGAAATCGGTGGCGAGGCTGAGGGTGTTGCCTGAGCCGGTTGCGACGACGCCGTTGATGGTGCCTTTGATGTCTTGGCCTGTTGCGCGGATGGGATTTGAAGCGGCGGCGAGGGCGGTGGTTGAAGCGGATGTGTTTTCGTTGGTGTAGGTGTTGACGTTGACGCCTGCGTAGCCGCCGTCGTCGATGATTTTGACGGAGTCGAGGCTTATCCCCGGAATCGTGTAGTGTGAGGGCGGATGAGGTTGGGTTATGCGATGTGGGTGAAACGCGGGGATTGTTGGTAGTTTTTGGATGGTGCAAAAAAGCAAGCCCCGGCGATTCCACGCCGGGGCTTGGTCAGATCAGACTCACTGAACGATCTCGTTTCCGAGATCGGGATTCAGGTTTAGCCCAACAACTGGAGGGCCGACTGAGGCTGGCTGTTGGCCAGCGACAGAATGTTGGTCGAAGCCGACACCAGAATCTGCGAACGGGTGAGGTTCGCGGTTTCGGCGGCGAAGTCAGCATCGCGGATGACGCTCTGAGCGGCAGCCGTGTTCTCGATGTTGACGCCCAGGCTGCGGATGGTTGCACCGACGACGTTCTTCTGGAACGCGCCCACGCGACCGCGGAGACCTGAGACTTGCTTGATAGCTTCGCCCACGACCTTCTGAGCGTCGGTAATGTCACCATCAACAATGTTGTTCGCCTTGCCGCTGGCGAGGCTGCTCAGGAAGCCGGTGGTGCTGTTGCCGAGCTTACGAGCGGCAACATCTTGGATACCGATAGAGACTTGACCAGCGATTTCAACCTTGCTGGCGAGCTGGAAGTTAGCACCGCCGCCAGTGATGGCGAAGGCAGCCGTACCGCTACCACCTGCGCCGTCGACGTTACCGAGACCTTGCGATTCAGCGGTGCTGAGTGCAACGTCAACGTCAAGGAAGTCGGTCGCCAGACGCAGGTTCTTACCTGAGCCGGTGGCAATGACGCCGTTGATGGTGCCGCCGATGTCTTGGCCAGCGTCGCGGACGGGGTTGCTCGCAGCACTGAATTCAGCGGCTTGCGCGGCAGCGGCGCCGAAGTCGGAGGCGCTGAGGCTGTAGATACCGCTCTGGCTGGTCTGGATACCACCTGAGTTGGTCGACTTGACCGAGACGAATTCGCTGCTGCCGAAGGCGTCGCTGCTGAGCTTGATACCGGTACCTGAGGTGGTAGCGGTCACGCCCGTGACGTCGCTGAACTGGTTGATGGCATCCCTCATGGCCGCGATGCTGGTGCCCGAGCTGAAGCTGAATTCGCGGCTGCCCTTGGTGCCGGCGACTTCGACAACGAGCTGCGCGGTTGCGCTGCTGAGATCGATATTTGCACCGCCCAGTGAGAGGAACATACCGGCTTGCTGAGCCGAACGGGTGACGGCGACATTGACATTGAGGCTGCTGCCGCTGAACTTAGCCGCGTTGACCTTGAAGTCGGTCACGTTGGTGGCGTTCACACCGCTGACGGTGAAGTCAAAGTTACCGTTAAGGAGCTTGATGCCTTGGAAGTTGGTTGCACCAGCGACGCGGTCAATGGTCTGCAGGATCGAGTCGATCTGCAACTGATTGGCGTCCTTTTCTTCCTTGCTCAGACCAGCTTCGCTTGCGCTGGCGGTCAAGAGACCTTGCAGTTCGGTCAGCAGACTGCTGACTTCTTGCAGGCCACCTTCAGCGATGTTGAGAACTTGGTCGGCGCGGTCTGCGTTAGAGACAGCCTGGCCGAGCGACTTCTGCTCGGCGCGCAGATTTTCGCTCGCGATCAGACCAGCGGGGTCATCCTTACCGCGGTTGATCTTGAGACCAGTGCTGAGGCGTTCGAGCGCTTGACCGAGGCCGGCGTTGTTTTGGCCCAAGACGCGCTGAGCGACAAGTGACTGAACGTTTGTGTTAATACGTGCCATGAAAACTATCCTCCGTGAGTGCGAGCCCCGCGTTGGTGACGCGGGCTGATCTGAAGCGGGTAAGCAAACGAGCTCATCCGCGAAAAGCCCGAGACCAACAAGGCTCGGGGCTCGCGACCGGCTGACAAGCCGAGATCGCGACCTGCACCCACCGCGTCCGTGCGATGGCGTGAGGCAGGGAGGGAATCGACGTGTCCGGGGGGTCAATTCAGTCGTGGAGCGGATTCTGGAGAGATTTCGGACCAGAATGGGGTGGCTTTCCCTTATATTGGTGGTCTCAAAAGCGAAAACGGCCACTCATGCGGGGCATGAATGGCCGTTTGGTAAGGCGAAGATTGCGCGTTAGCGGGGCTTTAGCCTTGCAGCAACTGCAAGACCTGCTGGCTTTGCTGGTTGGCGAGCGAGAGAGTTGAGGTGCCGGCGGAGACCAGAATCTGGGCACGCGTGAGTTTGCTGGTTTCGGCAGCAAAGTCGGCGTCACGGATTTGGCTTTCGCTGGCGGTCAAGTTCTCGAACTGGCTTTGGAGGCTACGGACGTTGGTATCGAGGACGTTGCGTTCGAAGGCACCAAGGCGTCCACGCAGTTCGGTGACTTCATCGATGGATGCACGGAGAATGCCTTCGGCGGGGGCGAAGTCGTTTCCGCGCGAGACGGCTTTCTCGATGCTATTGCGACCGCCCGTGCGCAGGCTGTTGAGGAACTCGATCCCGACGGAGGTAGGAGTGCCGCCTAGGCGAGAAGCAGCGACGGAAGGAATGCCGAAGTTGGTTTGTTGGAGGGCGGTGACGCTGGGGCCGAGTTGGAACAGTGCGCCGCCACCTGTGACGTAGAAGGGTGTGATGGCGGCGGAGGGGTTGGTGCCTGCGGACTCACTAAGGCGGATGGCCGCACCGAGGCTGGGGCTGTTGACGGTGAGCTCGAGACCGTTGCCGGTTGCGAGCGCACCGTTGACAAGAGCGGTGACGTCGCGGCCACGATCGCTGTCGGCGGTTTGGAGGGCGCCCCACGGGACGGTGCCGGTGAAGGCAGCGGTGTCGGCAAGGCGACCGGTTTGGAAACTGTCGCCCGTATTAGGTTTGCTGATGCGGCGAACGCTGACGAAGTTGTTGCTGCCGTACTCGGTGGTGCGGAGGACCATGCCCGAGAGGGGCTGGCCTGACACGACGAGCGCGGCTTCAACGCCGGTGAACTGGTTGATGCTGTTGACAGCTGCAACCACGTCCGTGAGGCTGGTGTTGCTGGTGAAGCTGAGCTCTTGGACGCCCAGCGGGCCTTTGATTTCGAGCGTCATGCTGCTGGCGAGGACGCCGTCAGTAAGAGCACCGGGGTTGTCGCCGTTGACGTAGAGCGCGCCTTTTTGCGCGCTGGCGAGGACGTCGATGGAGACTTGGAGCGGGTTGCCCTGTACCAAGCTTGCGTTGCGCACGCTGGCGGTTGAGACATCGCTGGTATCGACGCCGCTGAGGCGGTAGTCCAGGGTTCCATCAAGCAGTCGCAGGCCGCCAAAGGTGGCGGTGTTTGAGATGCGGGTGATGGAATCGATGGCACTGTCGATCTGGAGCTGGTTTGCAGCTCGCTCCTCGATGCTGACGGCGCCGGTGTTGGCGCTTTCAACGATGAGGGAGCGGATCGAGTTGAGCAGGTCATTGACTTCAGCCAAAGAGGCTTCGGTGGTTGAGATGACGCTGCTGGCGCGATCCGAGTTCTTGATGCCTTGCTGAACGCCATTGATGTCAGAACGGATGCGTTCTGAGATGATGAGTCCCGCGGGGTCATCAGCACCGCGATTGATGCGCAGGCCTGTGCTGAGGCGCTCGAGGCGAAGGTTGAGTTCGCCTTGGTTACGCGACAGGTTGGCCTGTGCGATGACACTGGGGATGTTCGTATTGATCCGAGCCATTGCAATCCTCCGTGATTGCCGGTGCCGACCCGACGCGGGCAAGCGACCATCGTCCTGGATCTGCCTCCGCCAGTTGCATCCGCAACTGACGGACCAAACCGTGTTTTCGCAGGGAAATTCCTGCGAAATGCCGGGCTACGCGCCCTTCATCTGACTGGCACGAAGCTTCGTCGTGGCATTGGTTTGCGTACTGGACGTGTCCGACAGGGTCGCCTTGGGCGGGATGGACCCGACCACGGGCGAAGAAGTGACGCTTGTATGACCTGCGGTCAGGCCATCGGTCTTGAGGCGGGGCTTGGGCGCGATGGTGGGCTTGATGGAGCCCAGTTCTGCACCTGCGAGAGTCGAGGCTTGCTCGTTCTCGCGCTTGATTGCCTCATAGACCTCTTTACGGTGGACGGCGATGCGAGTTGGGGCATTGATTCCAAGGCGGACTTTGTCGCCTCGAATATCAACGACCGTTATCTCGATGTCGTCCCCGATCATGATCGTTTCTTCCCGTTGCCGGGAGAGGACCAGCATGGGGTTCTCCTCGCGAATCTCCCGTGCGCATCCTTGCGCGACGGGCGGGGCACAGTACAAATGGCCCCGGGGCTTTAAGAGGAATGGCGGACGCTGCACGAGCGTGGTTGGGTGTGTAGGACGACTCGTGCGAAGAGGAAGTAGGTGGAATGCTCGTGCAAGGCACGAGCGGCGGCATCAGGCGATCATCGCGGCATGAGCGGCGACGGCGCCGACCTTGACCAGCGGATGACGAGTGGTCCAACGCTTCTCCGCGAGGACCAACTGCTCGCCCACTTTGTTGAGGGTGTTGATGACCAGCGGGCCTTGGAGGTTGCCGGTCAGCATTTGATCGACTTTGTTGACGATGACGAAGACTTGGGCATCTTCGAGTTTGCCCAGGCCCATATCGCCCATTTGTTCGGGGCGGATGGGGACTGAGTATTCAGCGATGAAGAGACTGGGATCAGTGATGACGAAGGCGAGGGCCGGTTCGTCGATGCACTGGAACCAGAAGAAGCAACTGTCTTCACCTGGCTCGAGCAGGCAGTAGCGCGTGTACTGCGAGAATCCAAGCAGGCCCTTGGGCATGTGGATGATTCGTTCTTCCGCGATTTGCAGCACGCCGAAGCGTGACGTCCGCACTTCCATAATGCAACTCCGCTGCATGTGGCTTGTCCGGTCCTTCGGATCGACCAGCCCGGCGTTCGCGCCGGTCGGTGTTACTGATGAGCTGCGTCGCCAAGCTACGAACGACGCGAGCGAAGAGTCGAAAGGGCGAGGGAGGCGTTGCCGCTTCATATCGCCCTGGTGGTGGTGCGCGCTTCTCAGCGCAGAAAATCCAGGAGGCTGAGTTGTTGTCCGGTAGCAGCAACTCGCAGGCCAGCTTCAAGCTGAGTCTGCAAAGCTGAAAACCGGCTGGCGGCCTGCGTGTAATCGACATCACGCAGTTGGCTTCGCGTTGAGTCGTCGAGCAGGGCGCGGGAAGTTTCCCGATCCGAAGCTGCATCGACGCGTTGGGCGAAGCTGCCGACAAGGCCGCGCGTCTCCGCAAGTTGCGTAGCCGCGTTGCCTATGTCTTCTCCAGCAAGTGTTATGCCAGGAACGTTGTTGCTCCGGAGATTGTCACGAAGGTCGACGAGATAGGTGAACATGCTTTCAACGCGCACTTTGGCGACGTCTTTGCCTGTCAAAGTTGCGCTGGTGGAGTCCCAGGTTCCGCCTATGAGTCCGAGTTGATTGGCGGCTTGGGAGTTGTTCTTGGGTTCGACGGTGAGGATGCCGGGTCCGTAAACGCCTTGATCTTGCGAGATGGTGAGACCGTTGCCGTCGGTTGCAAGGCCAACGGTCACACTGTTGGGCGGGAGGCCTTGGGCGGCAAGCTGGGCGTTGATTTCATTTTGCAGAACGTTGATGACGTTGCCGATGGTGGTGAGGTCTTCGGGTTTCAGATCGATTTCGAGGACTTGTCCGCCGCCGAGGGTGATGGTCATGTCGGAGTTGAGGCTTGGGTTGACGCCGCCGGAGACGGGATCGGGGACGTTGCTCAACACAGTGACGCCTCGGCCTGCGTTGAGATCTGAGATGCGAGTTTCGGCAGAGAAACTGCGGATTCCGAGGCGCGTGGCGGTGTTATTCTGGCCGGCGATTTCGCTGATGGAGAGGGCGTTGGTGGTGCCGGCGGCGACTTCGTTGACGACGTCGATGCCCGTGCCTTCTTCGTTGATGCAGCACTTGACTCCCAGGTTGGCGCGCTCGATGGTGTTCTTGATATCTTCGATGGTTTGGGCTTGCGAGAGATCAATAACGGCGGTACGGCCGGCGTTGGTGATGCGGATGCTGCCGAGTGGTCCCGTGACGCCAGCGAGTGATGACACGGGCGAGCGCATCGTGAGTCTGGGCGATAGGTCGGCGCCGGTTGTGGATGTAGAAGTGAAATTGGTCGCGGGAGTAGTGATGAGACCTAGGTCGCGGGCGACGGTGCTGTTGCCGAGTTCGAAGAAGGAGAGTGTGGGGGCTGGTGTGCCGGCGGGGACGTCGAAGGAGAAAGCCTCGCCCGAGATTCCGACGCCTGCGGGACCGAGGACGGTGACGCCAGCGTCGGTTTCATAATCGCGAATGGCGGATTCGATGGCGTCGGCGACGTCTTGTACGGTGTCGGCGTTGCCTAAATCGACGCGAATGCGCGGGCCGCCGTTGAAGCTGAATTCGAGTGGACTGAGGCGAACACCCAGACCTTGTGCGCCGCCAATGTCAGTGAGGCGCGTGTCAGGCGTGAGCTGTGGTTGCAGACTGACGCTGCCTTTGACGCGCGAGGTGCGGCCTGCGATGGCGGTTTCGCCCAGCGTGATGGGGACGCTGGCGGCGGAATCAAGATCGGTGCTGAGGCCCGTGCCTTCGCCCATGTAGCGGAAGTAACCCAGGTAGTCTTGCACGGGCTGGATGGTGGTGGTGGAGCCGCCCAGCAAGTAGCCTGCGACGCCTTGGCGATTGGCGATGCTCATCATGGCGCGGAGCATTTGGTCAACGACGGTTGCCTGGCTTTCGCGCTCGCTGGGTGAGGCGGTGAGATTGGCTTGTTCGCTGGCGATATCGCGGGCTTCGAGAGCCGTGTCGCTGGCTTCGTTGAACAAATTGTCGAGCACGTTGAGGCTGGCGGTGGCGTGCTGGTAGTTGCGTTGCAACTGCGAGCTGCGCTCGAGGCGATCATCGAGGACGCCGATAGTGGCGGCTTTGACGATGTCATCGCTGGGGCTGAGAATGGCCCGGCCTGTGGCAAGCTGATTTTGGATGCGCAGAATGTCGACGTTGGTGCGATTGATGTTCCCCAGCGAGAGGCGCGTGGAGAGAATGTTGGGCATGCGCGTGAGGTTGGGAGGGATTGCGGCCATGGGGATGCTCACTGGGCGATGCGGGAGAGGGGCGACTTGAACGATGGCGAAAAGTGGTGATTTGTAGCGGAAATTTAGATGAGATTGATGAGGGTTTGGGTCATTTCATCGGCGACGGAGATGAGTTTGGCGGCGCCTTGATACATGCGTTGATACTGGAGGAGATTGATGGACTCTTCGTCGATGCTGACGCCGCTGACGGCGGCGACTTGACTGAGCAGCGCTTCGCGAACGGTGCCAGCGGCTTGGGCTGCGCTCATTTTGTTGGCGACGCCTGCGCTGGTGTCTTGCACCGTGTCGCGCCAGAGGCCAGCGAGGCTGCGGCCTTCGAGAGCTTCGAGGGGTTTGTCTTGCAACTGCGCGAGGGCGAGAGCGGTCCCGTTTTCGACGAGGGTTTTGTTGACGATTCGGCCAGCGGCGAGCAAGTTGGGATTGTTCTGGAGTTCGCTGCGAACGCGAATGTCGCTCGCGTCGAGGCCGGTGAAGAACGCATTCATGCCGACGGCGGCGAGCGTGCTGGATGAGTCGTCTTGGAAGTTGAAGGTGAAGCCGTCGTCGGCGGTGACTTCAAGCTGGCCGCTGGCGTTGTATCTGGCGGTGATGCCATCAACGTTGTCGAGGGCGGCGACGATGTCGTCCATGCTGGTGTCGTCATCGAAGCCTCGAGCGCCGGTAGCGTCGCGACCGTCGAGGTCGATGTCGATGCGAGTTTCGGTGGTTGCCCCGCTGCTGTGCTTGACGCGGACGACGAAGCCGCCGTTGACGGGTTTGAAGGGCAAATCGCCAAATGCGCTGTTGGTGGGATCGTTAATGGCCGTTGAGCGGTCGGCGGCGTTGAGGCGAAGTTGTGCAGAAATGTTCGAGAAACCAGCAGTTGTTGTGCCCGTTGCGTGGAGTTTGTTGGTTTCCCAGATGAGCTGGTTGGTGACGGAGTCGAGTTGCCTGATGATGTCGCCTACGACGCCATCTTGAGCTTCGAGAAGTGCGCCGATGCGACCGGATTCGACGCTGAGGCGCGAGCCGTCGGACTTGGTGGCGATGCCTAGCTGCAAGTTGCCGTCGCTGTCGGTGAAGCGCGTGACTTCGAGTCCACGGCTTTGAGAACCTAGGACGACGGGAACGCTGCCGACGAGGACATCGGTGCCTTCGCGGCCGCGATCGACGACGGTGACGGGGAGGAGTTCGGAAACTTGCGTGATGAGTTGGTCGCGTTGGTCGCGCAGGACGTTCGCGGGCTGGTTGCCGATTTCTGCGTCGGAGATTGCGCCGTTGAGGGTTGCGATTTGGCTGAGCAGTTCGTTGGCTTGAACGACGCTGCCGCCCAGTTCGCGTTCGGCTTGGGTGGCGCTTGCGGAAAGATCGGTGCGGACGCGGCGGATGAAGTTGGCGAGTTTTTCGCCTTGTTGCACCACGCTGCTGCTGCTGCGAGTTTGGTTGGCGCGTTCGCTCCAACTGGCGAAAAACGCGGAAAGCTCGCTGGAAAGATCGTTGTCGCCCAGTTCGCCCAGGATGCCTTCGATTTGCGAGTAGAGGTTGAGCGTGGTCTCGGCGGCGGCTTGGTCGCTGGTGGTTTGCCAGAGGCGAGATTGCAGAGCTTCGTCAACTTGGCGCTGGATGCTGTTGACTTGGACGCCTGCGCCGATGGAGACTTGCGGGTAGTTACTGCCGCCGCGGAGGGGCGTGAGACGAGCGATTTGACGCGAATACCCGGGGGTCGTCGCGTTGGCCATGTTGTTACCAGCGACTTGAATGCCGATTTGGCTCGCGTTGAGCGCGGTGCGGCCGATGGCGATCGACTGGGTGAGGCTCATGGTGGAAGAGCCAGCAAAGCACGGGCCAAGTGCGTGCGGAGATCGTACGAAACTTAGCTGCGAAGGTCCACGGCGGAGATGACCAGCGCGGGTTCGACCACGCCTCGGCGGCTATAGGTGCCAGCGTGCGAGAGTTGACGCGCGACGTGACGCATCAGGCCTTCCATGTGGGCGAGGAGGGTGGCGGTTGCGCTGCGCAGACTTTGGGTGATTTCACGTACGCGCGTGACGCGCGACTTGAGGTCGCTTGCGAGTGAGAGAAGCTGGTTGCGGTCGTGTGCGGGGCAGGCGGAGGTGAGATCGCTGAGCGTGATGGGGTGGCGTGTATTGGTGGAAAGCTGCGGAAAACTACTGGTTGCGCGGGCAACGAGCTCGCAGCGGCGGAACTCGAGTGAGCTCAGATCACGCATGAGGGCGGCGTGGTGATCGATGGCGATTTGCATGGCTTGCGTGTCGGCACGGCGGATGGCGTCGCGATGAGCGATGACGACCGCTTCGAGCGTGGTGTAGGCGGTAATGAAATCGGTGAGGAGTTCGCGCAGGCGCTGCGAAGTTGCGTCGGGCGTGAGAAGGTCGGCGAGTTGTGAAGTGGGTGTTGGCATGATGGGTTGATGTGTAATCGGTTGCCGCGTGATGCGTTAGCGCAGATTGGTGCGCAGCAGCGGTGATTGTTCGGCGAGGTCGGTGACGGTGGGGGTATGCTGCGATGGCAGGGTGGTATTGGTTACTTGCGGAGTGTGCAGCGTGGTGATAGTGGGTTTGGTTGGCGCGGGCGGCGCGAGGCTGGTTGTTTGCGGGCCAACGACGGGTTTGGTGCCGTGGCCTAAGCGGTCGAGCATGCGCTGTTCAACGCGGTTGACGAGCGACCAGTTGCCGTTTTTCACGATGTTGTCTGACCATGCTTGGTCGAGCATGGTGCGCATGCTTTGTTCGCCTTTGCCTGGGCCAAATGGTGCGGCGGTATTGTTGCTCTCGCGCATTTGCTTGAGGATGGGTTGGAGGAAGGCCATGGAGACAAGGCCCTCGGCGGCTTCGCGGGCTTCTTGCTGAGGAGTCTTGGGCGTGTCGCTCTTGGCGCGGTTGAACGTTGCGGCGAAGGTGTCGCGTTCGTCGTTGCGTTGCTGGTCGCGCGATGAAAGTTCCCACGCGGCGGGCGAGATGCTTTGCGTACGAGAGATGTCGGGTGTGAGGTCGAGCATGGGTGGGGCGTGGGTTAGTCCATCACGAGTTTGGCGTGCAATTTACCGGTTTTGTGCAGCATTTGAATGATGTTGACTTGTTCGCTGACGGGAATGTCGAGGTTCTTGAATGCGGCGAGCAGGTCAGCGAGGCGGGCAGTTTCGCGAGGCGATGCGCCGGTGGTGACGTCGGTCCAGCGCTGGGTGCGGACTTGCGGATTGGCGATAGTGGGCGTGGGTGCTGGAATGGTGGTGGTGATGGTGAGGTCTTTGTGCGTGATGGCAACGGGACTGATTTGGACGTCGCCAGTCACAATGATGGCGCCGGTGCGCTGGTTGACGATGACTTGCGCGGGCAGGTCGAGAAGTTCGGTGCGGATTTCTGTGCCGAGTACGTCTGCGAGGAAGGCGGCTTTGTCGGAGCGTTCATCGATCGGAATCGTGATGCGGATTTTGCGTTCATCGATGACGCGAGCGAGTTTGGGCATGCTGACGGTGGTGCGACCCAGCGGGGCAACGGTGCTTTGAATGCTTTCGGCGATCCTGGCGGCGCTGTTCCAACTGGCGAAAGGCGGCTCGATGACGATGTCGAACTCGTTGCCGATTTCTGGCGGCGGAATATCGCGGATGAGGCGTGCGCCGCCGCGTACGCGAGCGGTGGTGAGTGAGGTTTCGGTTTCGAGTTCGATGGGGCCTTCGGCGATGGCGAAGACGGGTTGGCCCTTGAGGGGACCTTGCAGCGCGGTGAGGTAGAGGCGACCATCTTTGAGGCTGGTGGCGGTGTTCATGACGCTGACGCTGACGTCGATTTTGTCGTCGGTGAGCGCGCCGCCGCGTGGGATGATGCAGGTGACGCTGACGAGCGCGATGGCTTTGCCTTCGTTTTTGCTTTTGGTAAATTCATCGGGAAGGCCCACGCCTTGGCCGTTATTTTGCAAAAGTGCGACGAGGGGGCGTGCGATTTGGAGGTCTTTGGTCGAGTCGCCCGTGCCTTGGAGACCAATCACAAGACCTACGCCGCGGAGGACGCTTTCGCCTTGGCCGTCGATGCGCGTTAGGTCTTTGACGCTCGTGGCGAAAGCGGCGCGTGCGAGCATGGTGTGCGCGAGGAGCGCACAAATGATGAGAACGGCGTTGAGGGTGCGTCGCATGTGAGGAGAGACGCAACGGGTGTGCCGGGCCGTGGGCGTGCACGGCTGGGCGAGTGATGCGGCGCGTTAGAAGTTGAAAATGGTGTCAAACAGCCGGGTCAGCCAGCCTTTTTGCGCGGCGTCGTCAACGTCGCCTTCGCTCTCGACTTTCACCGTGAGTTCGGCGAGCTGCGAGGAAAGGACGGTGTTGCCCGTGGTGACGTCTTCTTGGCGGACGATGCCGCTAACGACGACGGTTTGGGTTTGGTCGTCTTTGGTGATGGTGCGGCGGGCTTCGAGGACGAGGGTGCCGTTGGGTTTGACGTCGATGATGACGGCTTGAATGCGATCGGTCATCGCTTCGCTGCGTTCGTATTTGCCGTCGCCTTTGAAGTTCTTTTTCGCGTCGGCTTTGACGCCCGTGAGGTTGGTGCGATCGCTGCCTTCGAGGCGTAATTCGAGCAATTTTATGAGATCGGGCAGGTTGTCGATGGAGCCATCGATCTTGGCATCGGTCTTTGTGTCGAGCTTGGCGGTGCTGCTCTGGCGGTTTTGTTCTTGGATGAGAATTGTGACTTGATCATGCACGCGATACTCGCGCGGCTCGGGCGCTTGCACCAGCGTGAGGCTGTAGCCTTGCAGGTTTTCGGCGGGATCGACTTTGGTTTTGGTGTCAGCGGGCGGCTTGACGGGCTCGGCGCGCAGCAACGATTGGGCGTGCGAGTGTGAGCACACAGCGCAGAGCAGAACTGCAGCGATGGGCGCAACGCGGGGTGTGCGATGAGTTGTGCGATGAGTTGTGCCCTGAGTCATGGACGCGGATCCTCGCGAGGCGCATCGCTGGCAGGTCGCAGTGGCAGAACGATGGTTCGTTTGCCGGGCTGCTTGCCGCGGGGCGACGATGGAGACAGTGGTGCGGCGTCCGTGCCTGAGGAATCCGGTGCGCTCCGCGCGTCGGATGTGTTGCCAAGTTCGTCGGTTGGCTGACTGCCATCACGCAATTGGCTTGCCGAGGTGTCGGTGGTGGTTACGGCTCGGCCAGGGCCAGCAACCCGCGCACGAATGATGGTGGGTTGTGCACGAGACTGCGCATCGCGTGATTTCTTGCCTGATTTCGCGGTTTTCGGAGGCGTGACGGCGACAAGGTCGATGAACTCGCCCACGCGGCCGTCGGTCTTGGCGCGCATTTGCGAGCGAAGCACGACGCTGCCTGCGAGGCAATCGACGGCGACGAGATCACCTTTGCGAATGACGATGGCTTCTTCGGTTTGGCGTGTTTCGATCAGGCTGCCAGCGCGAATGGTGGACTTGGCCATGCGTCCCAGGATCGCAGTGGGGTCGCCCACGCGAGTGGCGAAAGGCATCCAGCGGCGTTCGCGCGTGGTGGTTGCGTCGTCGAGCGGGGTGCCGCGTGAGATGTCGAGCGCGGCGATGAGGACTTCGCGTTGGATTTTGATGGCGACGCGCGTGGTTTGAGCGGCGATGAGTGTGTCGCCTTCGTAGATGCGGACATGGATGGGGACGCGATCGCTGGTGCCTTGGGGCGCGAGGGTGTAGGTGCGATTGGTCAGCGGTGTGTCGAGGAGTTTGGTGTCAGAGTCGTCGAAGGTGAGTTGCAAGTCGGTGGGAGCGACGTTGTACTCGCGAGCGAGGAAGTCGGGGATGGCATCGCGGATGCGGAGTTGGTTGGCGGTGGCTGCGGTTGCTGAAGTGTCTTGCTTGACGGGAGTGGGGGCGGGTTGCGATGGCGCGGTGAGAGCGACGCTGCTGCCTGAGAGTGCGATTCGGCCTGCGTTTATGCCGGGTTTTGCACGCATTGCGGCGCGAACGTCGGCGAGCGAGATCGTGTCGCCTGGGTTGGCTGATTCGCGAATGACGATGCTGCCCAGCAGCGACGCTTGCGAGCCTTCGATGGTCGCGATGTGAGCGAGCGTGACTTGCTGGTTGGGCGTGATGGTTGTGGATGCGAGCAGGCGGACGGCGTCTTGTTTGCCGATTTGCGTGCCGGTTTGCGTGACAGCTTGCGTGTTGGCTTGCGAGGTGCTTTGCGCGCAGGCGATGCTGGTTGCGAGCAGCGGCGCAAGAAGCGAGAGGAGATATGCGAGTGCGTGGCGCATGAGGTGTGTCGTTTAGCGGCGCAGCTGCGCGACGGTGCGGAGGCTTTCGTCTGCACTCTTGATGCTTTGGCTGTTCATTTCAAACGCGCGCTGCGTGCGAATCAACTCGATCAGTTCGCGAGTTGGATCAACGTTGCTGTTTTCGAGGAAGTTTTGCTTGATGCTGCCGCGACCATCAACGCCTGCTTCGCCGCTGTTGGGTGGGCCGCTGGCGGCGGTTTCGACGAAGAGGTTTTCGCCAACTTGCTTGAGGCCAGCGGCGTTGATGAATGTGCTGAGGGTGAGCTGCGCGAGTTCCTGCGGTTCGGTTTCGCCGTTGACGGTGACGAAGATTCTGCCATCAGCGCTGATGGTGATGTCGGTTGCGTCGGCAGGAACTTGCACGACTGGTTGCAGGCGGCGGCCTTGATCGTTGGCGAGGACGATTTCACCTTCGCTGTTGAGGCTGAGGTTGCCGGCGCGGGTGTAGGCGAGGCCGCCCGCGCCCAGACTATCTTCAACGGCGACTTCGAAGAAACCTTCGCCGTCGATCATGATGTCGAGGGGGCGACCTGTGTACTGCGGTGCGCCTTGGGTGAAGTCGAGGTGGGTGCCGCTGACGCGCACGCCCAGGCCGATTTGCAGGCCGATGGGGCGCTGGTCTTGGTTGGCGTTGGTTGTGCCTGGCTGGGCTTTGTCGATGTAGAGAAGGTCTTGGAAGTTTGCCCGGCTGGCTTTGAAGCCGGTGGTGTTCATGTTGGCGAGGTTGTTGGCCGACACGTCAAGTGAGGTGTTGAGGGCGGAGAGGGCGGAAGATGCGGAGTGGAGGGCGTTGATGGCCATGCGAGGGAGAACGCAAGGGGGGTGCCAAGGGGGAGGGGGAGCGAGGGAGCGAGGGAGCGGGGGAGCGAGGGAGGGGGAAATGCGATAATGCCCGGTGGGTTGTGTCGGGCGTTGGGTGCAGCTGGATTGTCTTTGCCCTTCTTCGCTTCCTCGCTCTCTCGCTTCCTCGCTCCGTGCGCTCTCACGCACTCGGGCGATAGGCGACGACGGCTGGCGAGTTGTTGCGGCGGATCCAGGGTTGGTTGCCGCGAGGCTTTTGGGCTAGTTGCAGGTGTTCGAGGTAGGCTTGGAGTTGGTCGCTGGTGAAGCGTGAGAGGAAGTCGGTGCTCGCATGCGGCGAGTATTCAAGGATTTCGGCGACAAGTTGGCGGCGCAGTTCGATCTCGTGCGGCTTGATCTCGCGCAGCGTGTCGGCGTTTTCTTGTGACCAATCGTCGGGGCGGTGCAGCATGCGTAGCCTCGGGTTGACGCGTTGGCTATCGAATCATCCGATCCGCTGGCAAACGCGAAGTAGGAACTGTGATGGGCAATAGCGACGCAAATGCCGTACCGATAGTGACCAGCTGGGTGGTCTCACGGTTTCATGTGGGTAGTGCGCGGGTGGTGCCGGAGCAACTTGTGGCGGAGAGTGGTGCGCTTGCGGGGGTTTTGCTGCGCGGGGTGAATGCGTTGGATGAATCGACGTGGCCGCTCTCGCTGGTTGGAGCGGCACCGGCGGGGCAGCATGTGTTTGTCGCGACGGGTTGGGCGACGGCGGCGATGGGTGATACGCCGGCGTGGCTGCCGCGAAACAGACCGGCGTTTGATGCGTTTGCGGTGCATCTGGCGCGGTTGGCGAGTGAGGCGCAGGTGGTGCCGACGTTGGTGCCGTTTGCGAAGGGTGTGCTGAGTGATTCGCCCAGCACGCTGACGTTTTTGCGCGGGAGCGCAAGTAAGGGTTGGCGGTTTGTGCTATCGCCTGCGGATATGTGGACGCCTGAAGTTGCGGCGAATGGCGTGGATCACTTGCTGCGACTGATGGAAACGATCGCGATGCACGAGGCGTTTGCGGCGTGGGTGATGCCGACGGGGCTGGCTGACAATCTCGCGCCGGGGCATGCGGCGGTGGCGCTGCCCGAGAACGTGCAAACGCTGTGGCAAACCCGTGCCCAAGGAAATGTGATTACGGTGTGATACTGATTTGGCAATTTGGCCATTTAGAAATTTGGTCATTTGGCAATTTGCGTTTTCCCGCCCCCCGCCTGATTCTGCTACCATCGCCCTCCCATGGCTACTACCCCCTCGCTCGACCACCCCATGTTCAAACTTGTGAAGGATGCCTTTCCGGGCAAGACCTTCCGCGGCACCGAATTTCGCGGCGAAAGCACGCTGATTGTGGAGCCCGGTGATCTGCACAGCGTGCTGAAGTTTCTCAAGACGAATGCCGCGTGTGATTACAACTTTTTGAGTGACATCGCGGGGATTGATTACCTGAACTATCCGGCGAAGACGCTGGGGCGGTTTGCGTTGGTGTACAACTTGATTTGCCTGGCTCGCAACGAGCGGTTCTTCGTGAAGACTTCGATTGATCCGAGCTTGCCGACGGATGGCATCGTGAATGATCCGGCGCTCGTGGTTGATAGCGTTTGCGATCTGTGGCCCGGGGCGGAATGGATGGAACGCGAAGTGTTCGATATGCTGGGCATTCGCTTCAAGGGACACCCGGATCTGCGGCGGATTTTGCTGTGGGAAGACTACCCGGGGCATCCGCTGCGGAAGGATTATCCGGTGCGTGGGCGGGGCGAGCGTGAGAGCTACCGCGTGGTTGATCGCACGAGCGCATAAGAACACGAGGGCGCGAGCCCTCGAAGGCACGCTGATTTTTTCGAGATCGCGGCGTGCAGGACTGGGTTTGCAAAGTAGAATGAAAAAACGCCCGCAAGTGCGGGCGTTTTTCGTTGATAGCTAGCTGCGGGCTTCGAGGGCTTGCGCCCTCGAGTTCTCAATTAGGCGCGACGACGACGAGCCGCGACCAAGCCGCCCATGCCGGCGAGGGCGAGGACGCTGGGGCTGGGAATCGTGTAGCTGAGGAGGGTGCCCGAGTCAGAGGCAACGCTCCAGTCGCTGGTGGCGAGGTCAGAACGGCTGAGGTGGTCGACGCCGGGGTCGCCGCCGCCGCCGCCTGAGCTCATGACATCGAAGCGGAAGGTGTCATTGCCCGTGAGGCCCAGGGCCGCGCGGCTGAGGGTGATGGTCTGCTTGAAGTTGCTGGTGCTGCCGCTGATGAGCAGGCCCGTGGTGTAGGTGGCATCGAGGAGAGCGCCGCCTGGCTGGCTGCGGAGTTCGCCGCCCATGCCGTAGCCGCCGTTGTCAGCCCAGGTGCCGACCCAGAAGTCGATGCCTTGGCCGCCGGTCCAGTTGATGGGACGGGTCCAGCCGTTGTCGGACGCGCCACCAGCTGCGCCGGTGTCGATACCGATCATGTACTTGCCCCAGTTTGAGCCGCCCGTGCCGGGGTTCGTATCACCACGCACGTTGATTTCGAACGTGATGGTGGAGGCGGTGTGGGTGACATCGACGCTGGTGATGTCAAGGTGCGAGAAGCCGTTGTTGAACAGGTCGTTCTGGGCGTCACCGTAGTTGTCGGCCATCGCGGCGCTTGACATACCGGCCACTGCGAGCAAAGCAAGAATCTTCTTCATCTCAATCTCCTCAAAAGTCTCTCTTTGGCCGTGCGCGAGCGCTAACGCTCGCAGGGTTAAGCCAACACGACCATTCTTGTGTCTCGGACAATGTTACCGCGCGGCGAAATTCTTCACAACCCTATCAGAGGGTCTTTGTAAAGAAAATTGCACGGTCCTCGGTGTTTCTATGGTGTAAAACGACCGAAAACGGGTCAAGTTTGGGTGTATTTTTAACGCTAAGTCAGATTACTCGGGCTTTTCCTGGCGCGGGCTGGCGGGGACGCCCATGTACGTGAGCGAGCGCTCGAGGACTCGGCGGGCGACGGGGCCAGCGGCGGCAGAGCCGTAGCGTTCGGCGCGGGCGCGACCTTCGGCGGTACCTGGGTCATCGATGATGGCGATGAGAACGATCTGTGGATTTTCGACAGGCGCGCCGGCGATGAAACTACTGATGAATTGATTCTCGTAGTAGCCCTTCACGCCGCGTGGGGCGCGGTGGTTGGCGGGGGCGGCGCCGAGGGGAATCTTGGCGGTGCCGGACTTGCCGAACATGGTGTAGCGCCAGCCGCCTTCGGGCGTTTCTTTCTTCATCCAGCGATCTTCGATAACTTGGGCAACGCCGACGAGCGTCTCGCGCGTGGTGCGAGCGACGCCTGTGGGTAAGACGCGATAGGTGACGGGCGGTGCTTCGTCGGTTTCGGCAGAGGTGAATCGCAGGGTGGGCAGGGTGCCGGCAAGTTCGCCCGTGCGAGCGAACGCGCTGTAGGCCCGAACCATTTGCACGGGCGTGACGGCGATTTCGTGGCCGTAGCTGACGCTGATTTGCGTGTAGCCTTTCCAGCGCGAAAGCGGCGTGACGATGCCGGCGGTTTCGCCCGGCAGGCCCAGGTTGGTTTTGCTGCCAAAGCCGAAACGCTCGACGAGGCGATGCATCTGCTCGTGGCTGAGGCGCTGTCCCGCTTTGACCATGCCGATGTTGCTGGAGTTGACGAGCACCATGGGCCAGAGCATGGTGTCGCGCTTGGTGACGTCTTCGAGGTAGCGACCATCGGGCGCGAACCAGCGGCCACCTTCGGTGTCGAAGGTTTCGTTCATTTTCGCCAGGCCCAGTTCGGTGATGACGGACCAGACGAACGGCTTGAAGGTTGAGCCGGGTTCGTAGACATCTTCGACGTTGCGGTTGCGTGCGAGGGCGGGGTGCAGCTTGCGGCGTTCGTCACCTGAGAGGACTTGATAGCGCACACCGGGCTTGAAGAGATCGCGGCCGTCGTTGATGGCTTTGCCTTTTTCGTCAACGGGCGACCAGGGGAAGGGAATAGCACCGGGGACATCGCGCACGATGTCGACCAGTGCGAGGATTTCGCCGGTTTGCGGGTTGACCATGACGAGCCGGCCACCGGCGGCGTTCATGGTTTCGACTTGCTTTTGCACTTCTTCGTAGGCGATGCGTTGGAGTTCGAGATCGATGGAGAGGCGAACGTTTTGGCCGTTGCGAGGCTCGACGATTGCGCCTTGCTCGATCCACAGGGGCCGGCCCGAGCGGTCGCGGACGTAAGCGACTTTGCCGGATTGACCTTTGAGGTCTTTCTCCATGCGATACTCGGCACCCATGAGGCCGACGTGACCGAAGCCGACTTTGCCGACGACGCCGGCGATTTCGTCACCGGCGACGAACTCGCGCACGGGGACGCGCTCGAGCATGACGCCCACGAGTTGCTTCATGGCGCCTTCGGGGCGTTTGCCGCGGGCGGTCAAAGCGCGGACGGATTCTTCTTGCGAGTCGCTGAGGACATCGCCGATGGGCAAGTAGCGCAGGGGCTTGGGTGGACTGACTTCTTCGGGCTTTTTCGCGAGTTCTGCGGCGATTTCGCTGGGCGGGGTTTCGCCCGCGAGGATGGCTTTCTCGTCGGCGTACTCGATCTTGGTCATCGAGAAGGGATCGTCCTTGCCCAGGGGCGGGACGGCGAAGTTGTCTTTGTTGATGGGCTCGGGCGCGGGCTTGGATTCAGGTTTAGATTCGGGCTTGTTGGCAGCGGGGGCTTTGGAGTCAGGCGGATCGATTTCCGCAGCACCAGCACCGGGCAGGGCGGGGACGACTTCGCCGCGCGCGACGGCTTCGGCGTGTTCGCGTGATTCTTGTTTCTGCTTGAGTTCGGCGATCCACGCGTCGCGAGTGGCGGGCCACGCTTTGGCGATTGTCTCGCGGCGGTCGTTCTCGGCGATGGCGGCTTTGATGCGAGTCGTGACTTCGCCCTCGGGCTGGCCAGCGGCTTGCGCGAGGGCGACGATGGCGGCGTCAAGGGTTTCGTGCTGCTTGAAGACGGTGGGGTCAATCACGACGCGGCGGGAGAACTTCGTGCTGGCGAGCAGGCGACCGCGACGGTCCAAGATGTCGCCTCGGAGGGGGAGGTCTTCGCGCGAAGTGACGCGCGGGGACATTTCGTCTTGCAGTTGCGGGCTGGGGGCGACTTGTAATTGGATGACCCGGCCCAGCGTGGCCAGCAGCATGAGCGTGATGCCAACAGCGACGGCGATGGTGACCCAGCCGAAGTTTTTATCGCTGGCGCGCGAGGGTTGCGATGAAGAGGGTGGAGTGAGAGTGGGGGCGGGGAAGGTGGTCATGCGGAGTCTCGATTCGTCGGCGATGCGCGCATGCGGCGGAAGACGGCGGGCAATCGCGATGCTTTACTGCGGGCGGGTGGCGTACCGAGACGGACCCGTGGAAGGCTTCTTGGGCTGCGTGGGCTTGGTGGGTTTGCCGTCAGGCTTGGCAGCAGGCTTTGACTTCGCGTTCTTGTCGGCTTCTTCAGGCGGGGGCGAGAAGTTGCCTTGATTGTCCAGGCCCGTCAGTTCGTTGTTGGTCAGTTCGCCCGGAATCTCGTTGGTGGCTGGGCGCAAGCCGCCCGCGTCGATGGCGAGCTTCTCGACCTCTTTGGGCGTGATGCGAGCGGCGACTTGCGAGCGAAGTTCGAAGAGGCGTTCATCGGCGGTGCGCACGCGGAGCTGGGCCTGGGCCATTTCACTGGCGGCTTGCAGGCGTTGCTGGCGCAGGGCGAGCAGGCAGCACCCGACGATGCCCAGCGAGACGACCAGGAATGTGAGTTTGGAAAACATGCCGCGCCTGCTTGGTTGGTCACTGCCCGACTCGCACGAATCTAACTTGCACAAATGCCGACACGCCCTGTCGGACGTGTCGGCGCGAAGAGTCTTGATGCGGCGGGGCTGCTTGTGGCAGCCTTCGCCGCGGGAATTACTTGGTGGGCAGCGAGAGCTTCATGCCTTCGCGGATGCTGCTGGCGCTCTTGAGCTTGTTGAGCTTGACGATTTCATCGGCGCGCTTCATGGTGCCCAGTTCGCGCTGAGCGATCTGGCCCAGCGTGTCGCCCTTCTTGACGGTGTAGCTGCGGCCTGAAGTTTCGGGCTTGGGGTCAGCTTTGGGCCCTTCGGCGGCTTTGGCTTCGGGCTTGTTGAGCGTCTTGGTTGCGACTTTTTCGTCGGCCTTGACCACTGGCGCATCTTTGATGCCCAGCTTGGCGGCTTCGGGTACCTTGACGCGAACGCCGACGCGGACGCTGCCGTCGGTGCCGATGCGGTTGCCGTTGTAGGCTTGGAGCTGCTTCCAGTATTCGCCCTTGCCGTAGAACTTCTTGGCGATCTTGAAGGCGCTGTCGCCTTGAGCGATGGTGTACCACTGATCGTCGCTCGCCTTGGTTTCGAGCTTGGGGGGCGGGGTGTTGGTGGGCGCGGGCAGGACGGTCACGCCGTTGCCAGCAACGCGAATGGTTTCGCCGCCGCCGAAGGGCTTGACTTCAAGGCCGTTGGTGCCGTTGGCGACCTTGGCCTTGTCGATCTGCTTATCGATGGGGGTTGCGTCGGGCGAGGGCTGCTGGTTGCCGCGCAGAGTGTCGGTGCCGAGGGTTTGGTCGGGCGTGGGGGTCTGGCTGATGGTCAGGTCGCCGACGAGCGTGGAGTTGACCATGGGGGGCGTGATGGGTTCGCCCGTGCGGTCGGCGATGGTGGTCATGGTGCCATCGAGAACGGCCTGGCCGCCTGGCGTGGTGCCTGCGTCGGCGAACTTGATCGCTCCGCCTTTGCCTTGCTCGATCGTCACCAGCGGCTCTTGCGGCGCGGGGGCGATGATGGGCGCGATGGCCGGGTTGGGCGTGATGTTGGTGCTGAGTTCAGCTTTGCGAGCGCCCGAGAGATGATCGGCGATGAGCACCGAGACCAGGAGCACGAGCAGAAATCCGACGATAAGGGCAAGTTTGAGTTCGCGAGTCACGGCGTGCGTCCTTGCAGGCTGTGCCGCGTGAACCATACCCCAAAGCCGGCAAACCCCGAGCCCCATGCTCGCTCGGCCTCCGTGCCTTGGGCGTGTGAATCACGCGTGCGTTGCTAAGCCGGAGAATCTGACGCATCCATGCGACGTGATCTTCGGCGTTGACCATCCAACTTGTCCGTGCGAGCTTTCGCTCGCAGGTCAAAGAGCCCAATCTTTCGCGGCTGGCGAGAAACGTCAACCGGCGGGCAATGCAATTGCGCGGAGTTTCGCGCTGCGTGAGCGAGGGTTTGCCATTTCCTCGCCATCCTCTGCTGTCACGCAGCCGTTTGTCAGGTCTGTGCAGCCGGCTTTCACCAGCTTCGCAAAGGCCTGCTTGACGGCGCGATCTTCCAGCGAATGAAAGCTGATGATCGCAACCCGCGCGCCAGAAGAGAGCCACGTTGCACGCTTGTGATTGATTTGCTTGACAGCATCCTCAATTGCCAGCAGCAACGCTTCCAAGCTGCCCAGCTCGTCGTTGACTGCGATGCGCACAGCTTGGAAGGTGCGCGTCGCCGGGTCAATGGGTGAGCCGTGCGCGGGGCTCACGCTCCGCACCGCATCAGCCAGCTGACCAGTAGTTGCTATCGGCGACTTGCGGCGAAGGTCCGCAAGTTTCCGCGCGATCTTCCGCGCGTTGCGCTCCTCGCCGTATTCTTCGAGAATGCGGGCTAATTCGGCCTCCGGAAGCGTGTTGACCAGTTCGGCGGCGGTTGGGCCGGTGGACGGGTTCATTCGCATGTCCAGCGGGCCATCGCGCTTGAAAGAAAAGCCTCGGGCAGCGTCGTCCACATGATTGCTGGCAAAGCCAAGGTCAGCCAGCACCATGTCGGCGGGCGTTTGCGCGGCCTCCAGCTTGTGACAAAGCTCGGCGAAGTTGCCGTGCGAAGAAACGACGCTGACTTGCGGCGAAACTTGCGCGACATGCGCGGCAGCCAAGGCCAAATTGGCCATGTCGGCGTCGTTGAGGACGACCCGGCCCTTCCCAATCACGCGGGCGATAGCCCCGGCGTGGCCGCCCAGGCCAGCCGTGCAATCGGCGAAGGTCTCTCCCGGCTTTGGTGCCAGCACGCGCAAACACGCAGCGAGCAAAACCGGGACGTGGGCGGGGTTGTGGGCGAAAGCTGACACGGGGGCAGCGTAGCGAGGGGAGGGCAGGGTAAAGGCAGCGGCATTGGGGATTGGGGATTGGGCATTGGTGGCTGCGCATGTGCGGGTGCAGCGCGGGTTTGTTAAAGAACGCATCCGCTACGATTGTCTTCCGCCGAGCCATGCTGCCGCGATGTTGCCCGCAGCGTTCGCATCGAGCGACTTTCCTCCTCACCAAAGGCTCCCCGCCATGCAGATCGCGATGTTCTCCACGCAAAAGTACGAACGTCCCTTCTTCGCGGCGGCCAACGCTCAGGCGGGCCACACGCTCACGCATCTTGATGCCAAGCTGTGCACCACCACGGCAGCTCTCGCCAAGGGAAGCCAGGCCGTGTGCATCTTCGTGAATGACGATGCCTCAGCGCCCGTCCTCGAAGCTGTGGCGGCGCAAGGCACCAAGCTTCTCTTGTTGCGTTCGGCGGGCTTCAATCATGTTGATGTCGCGGCGGCTGATCGTTTGGGCATCGCCGTTGCGCGCGTTCCCGCCTATTCGCCCCACGCCGTGGCCGAGCACGCCGTTGCTCTCATGCTGACGCTCAACCGCAAGACCCACCGGGCCTTCAATCGCGTCCGCGAGCAGAACTTTTCCCTGGATGGCCTCATGGGCTTTGACATGCACGGCAAAACCGTGGGCATCGTCGGCACCGGCAAGATCGGCGAGATTGTCTGCGCAATCCTTCGCGGCTTTGGTTGCCGCCTGCTCGCGAGTGATCCCATCGCAAACCCCGCGTGCGCCGCAATGGGCGTGACCTACGTGCCCCTCGCGCAACTCCTCAAAGACAGCGACATCATCACCCTGCACGCCCCGCTCACGCCCGCGACCAAGCACCTCATCAATGCCGCGGCGCTCGCGAGCATCAAGCCTCACGCCATGCTCATCAACACCAGCCGCGGCGCACTTATCGACACGCGTGCGCTCATCGCCGCTCTCAAGGCTGGCCGCGTGGGCAGCGTCGGGCTGGATGTGTATGAAGAAGAAGGCGACCTGTTCTTCCGCGATCTTTCGGGACAAGCATTGCAAGACGATGTCTTCGCGCGGCTCATGAGTTTCCCCAATGTGCTCGTGACCGCTCACCAAGGTTTCTTCACGCACGAGGCCTGCACAGCGATTGCCCAGACGACAATCACCAACGCCACCGCATACGAACGCGGCGAAGTGCCCGCGACCAACCGCGTGAGCGTGAAACACTTTGCGTGAAGCGAAGAGCCGTAAGCAGTGGCCAAGTGGCACAGTGGCAGAGTGGCAAAGTGCTCCGAGTCCGTTCATCACTCTGCCACTTGACCACTCTGCCACTCTGCCACTTTTCCTGCCCCGCCTTACGCCGCCACCACCGCCCGCACTTCCGCCCCCCACGCGCCAGCGTCGCCAGTAGCTCCGATCCACCGCACCGCATACACCGCCTGTTTGCCCTTGTTTTCCGAAGTAAACTCGGCCTGCACCTTGCCATCGGTCACCAGCGCGAGCGTCGGCATCGCGGCGGGATCAAGCGGAGCAGTTTGGTTCACATCCACAATCGCGAGGCGAACCTCCGCGCAGAACGCATCGCGCGGCTTGGCCGTGCGTGTCGGACTTTCACTGTCAGTGAGCCTCAGTTCATGCCGCAGCCGAACAATCTTCTCGACGCGCACCACCGGCACGCTGACGGGCGCATTGCCGCCGCCCGCCGCGCCGCGGCGCGAGCCGCCCACGCGCACGCCATTCAACGTTTCGCGCCGGGTGGGCAGCCCCATCCCCGCGCGAGCCCCGTTGGTCATCCCCGGCGCAACCTGCAACTGCCGCGCCACCAACCGCGCCAACGCAACCACGCCTTCACGCACATCGTTCTTGTCGGCTACTGCTTCACGCGCCGCCGCAATCGCCGCCTCGCTGCGCTCCAGCGCCGCCGCAAACTCCGGCGCGGCCACCAGCAACCGCTGCGCATCCTTGTTATCAATCCCCGCATTGCTATACCAATCCGCCGCCCCACCCGCAAAAGTGACAAGCCACAACGCGAGAGCATCATCATCCTGCGGCATGTAATGCAAGCCACTAGCCATGCTGCATGCATCGGCCACCGCCCGCCGTGACTTGCGGGGAGGGGGCGGAGAACGGAGAACGGAGAAGCAGAGAACGGCAAAATGCGAAGCGGCGAGCCCGCCAACCGGCAAAGCCTGCGCATCATCCACGCGTGCAACCGTTCAACGCACGCGTGCAACGCTTCCACGCGTGCGTGCAAAGAGCCCACGCCCCCGCGCAGCCGCCCCACGCAAGCGCGCAACCACTCAACGCCCCCGCGCACCAAGCCAACGCAAGCGTTGCACCACCGCCCGCGTCCGTGCATCATCGCCACGCAAGCATCAGTCAACCGAACGCGTTCATCCAGCGGGGGGTGCCGGGGGGCGGCAGCCCCCGGCATCTACGTTGTCGGTAACGTCGCCGCTTTGACCATCCCCATCTTCCGCGCCGGAACTGGCCGTCGACGGGACATCCAAGTCCGGCGGCTCGCCCTCGCGTTTCCATGTGTTGTACACGAACATGAACTGCTCGGCTAGCCGCTGATCGACAGATTTTGTGTCGTCAGGGGTCCACTGCGGATTTTCAAAGTCGCCAGGGCAATGCTGGCGAATCAACCCCGCCAACTCGTCAAGATCGTAGAGCAGCTTTATGCTCTTAAGTTGGACGCCGTCGAGATGTCCAACCTGAGGCAAGACATCGCGATCTGACCAGGTGAGCGGTGCAATCGCTTGCAGGAAGGATGAAATGCTCTTGGGATCGTTGTGGAAGATAGCATGGAGGTGATTCTGAACCCGCTTTCGTCCCTCGACGCGCGACCACTCAAAGAGCAGTGATTTTTCTTCCGTGACATCAACGCTAAAGAGTGGTTCGCCAGAAGCTGCCTTTGCCTTGATGCGCTGCACCAACGCTATGCGAACTTCATTGATCTCTTCCTTGGTCAGAGTGTTACTGTCCGCCCTGTCTGATTCGTCCGTGACGTGAAGCCAGGTCAAGCATTCATCGCCGAACCAAAGCGGGTCGGCCGCTGCTATGACGTGCTTGGCAAGGTTCACGCGGAGTGCTCCAACGGGGAGCTTGTTGATAAGATTCGAGATCAGGATTGCCGCCTGCGATGCCGGTTGCGTGAAGCTAAAGCGGTGTGGCGCGTTGGGAATGTGCTTCGCAAGCGAAGCGACTGCGAGACAGAGCGACGGCACCGCGCTGGAATCGGTGTCTTTCGCTCGCTGGTGCATGCGCTCGATCACTCGCCGCGCCTTGCCGCCCGTAAAGAACGCTTCCAGAATGCGGTGCACTTCCGTGTGGTTGCTGGCTGCCGCCGCTGCGTACAACGCGTCTATCTCGGAGTCGCGAACATCCGACTTGTGCACGGCATAGGTGAAGTAACGCGGGCAGTAGTCTGGTGAACAGATGCGTTTTGCTTTTGTCCAGGCGTCGAGCCAGCTACTTCCGTAAGCCATTCCGCCATAAGCGCTGCCCAGCCTCGGGAACAGGCCCTTGAGCAGCGACTTGACCGCGCCTTGCTCCTCAGTGGGCATCGCGTCGATGATGGGTTTGAGCAAGGCGAGTGCACGCGGCTCGGAATTGGTCGCTCGCAAGTTCAGCATCTCCACGCCGGCGAACTCCGCGTTGTTGGCGCGGATGCAATCATAAATGGGTGGATAGAACGCACGCACCGCCTCCAGCACGAGGAGATCCACGGTGTTGACCTCCCCCTTAAGCATGGGCAGCGCGAACATAAGCGAATTTCCGTATCGCTTGGCGGCTCGCGGCGTGTCGAGCCGGATCGAAACGCCCCGATCGAATGCTGATACGAAAGCCCCAACTTCCTCTTTCGACAGTTCAGTCGCCGCCGCGTTCAGCGCGCGGTCCACGTGCTGAAAGCAAAGCGACCGCAAATCCTCCTTCATCGCCATGGGAAGTTTTAGCGGCACTTGGATGATCTTCTCCAAGAAAGCTCTTCCCGATTCGGCTTCGCCCCCGCCGTACCGCTTTCCGAGCGATTGGGCAACGGCCGCATCATCGAATGCCAGCACATAGCAGACGTTGGGAAAGTCTGCGCAGGCTTTAATGAGCCGAAAGAGGGTGTATGTTTCGTGTTGGTCGAGGCGATCGATGTCATCGACCAAGACAACAATACTTTTGTCGGATTTGGCCAATTGCACCGACAACCGCGAGCGCAGTTCTTCGAGGCTGGGCTGTGCTATGCGACCGGCGACGTCCGCACCTTTCTCGACGCGCTCATCAAGGAAGGAGAAGAATCGTGTGAGCGCCTCTATGTCCTTGGCGATCTCCTCACCGTTTGTGCTCAGTTTCGCACGGATAGTCGTCGCTAGCTCGGTGAAAAAATCGCGCAGCATGTCGGCCTCATCTGCGAACCTCCATGGGTTGAATTCCATGATGTTTATGTTCTTGTCTTCACTCAACTCCGTCTTGATCATGCTCAAGACCGTCGTCTTGCCGTCGCCCCAAGGGCCGTGGATACCGACAACCAGGTTTGATCCCCGGGGAAGTCCCTTTAACACCCCCGCGACTCGCTCAGCAAACGGCGCGCGGTTCAACATGTCGTCACTTTTGTTATCTATAGGACGATCGTCTGAAAAGTCCGGAGTGGTAGTTGTTGTCATAATGCCTCTGTACGAAAAGTGACTTCAGCATGCGGCAGTCGACCGAGTGCGCACGTAGTCACCGGTCAATTCTAGTTTGAGACAAAAGCCTCTGCTCGTTCATGCCGGGGCGGCTGCCCCCGGCACCCCCGCTTAAGAAGTGCGCGTTGTGGGTGGGGTGGGGGGTTGGTGCT
>VYLN01000047.1_pt1 | contig 30217 bp, 21 predicted proteins | sample 5109471 | NCBI WGS metagenome assembly VYLN01 (sample SAMN12291806, study PRJNA351875) | freshwater metagenome | isolation source: freshwater lake | place: USA: Michigan, Lee Lake | collected 2013-08-06 | reverse complement strand
ATACATCACCCGCCGCTCGAGCGTCCCATCCCCATCACTATCCATCTCGGCATACACCGGACAATCCAGCTTGTGCCCCGCCCCACCACTCTCCCGCGCGCCGATGCCGCGATCTCCATACGCGTACCGCTCGCGCAGCTTCATCTCCTGATACTTGAAATCCTGCCGATACACCGCAACAAGACGCCAGCGGTCGTCATATGCGTACCAATCAACATTCTCATTCTCAAGATCGCCATCGTCGCTATCAAGGTCATACGCCGCCGACCGCAAACGGCCCAGCGAGTCATACGTGAAGCGCGCAAACAACAACCCGCGAACATCCGGCAACCCAGGCCCCGCACTTTCCCGACGATACGCACCGCTCAACCGGCCCAACAGGTCATACTCGTACAAGTACGGCCCGCCGGTATCCACCGTGTTGCCGGCGATGTCGTAGCGCATTTGATACGTCTGTGCAACCGAAGCACCGCCGCCCGGTGGCACCACATACCGCGTTTGCACGTTGATGCGGTCAAGCCCGTCGTGCGTACGCGAAACACGAACATCTCCTGGAGCTTGTCCGCAATCACTTGACAATGCATCCGCACAGGTCGAATCAGGCATCGAGCCACGCCGATACTGAATCAAGTTGCCAATCGCATCCGACTTCCACTGCTCAAATATCTTCAGATGTGCTCCGACATGAATCGGACGCGGCGCAACGACACCGCGATCAACAGCCAGCGTGGGCCCAGGTGTCAGTGTCGCCGTCGCACCAACATTGCAAATCGGTGTCGTGTCAATATCAACTTCCGAAGGAAGTAATTCGTCGTATGGAAACAGAAGTCGATGATCAACTTGGAGAATCGAATTACCAATGCCATCACGCTGGATCGACGAGTCTACAAAATCCTCCGTCGGCATCTGCGGATCGCACGCACTGCCCGCACACCACTTGATGTTCTCGCGCGAAGGCTCACCGAAGCGATTGACGCCACCAAACTCCCAGTCCTGCGGCATATTCGGCGCCATGCTCGGGTCAAAGTCTTGCTGCAGATACTTCACATTCACACCACCACCCGCCGGCGAAATGAGATTCCCACCAAACGTGCCGGTGTTGGTCGCGCCACCACTGCCACACATATTGGTCTGGAAGACTGGCAGCGAGTTGCCCCCGCCAGCAGGCGCACCAAGCGTCATGCCCGTTGTTCGACCAGCGTCGAACGCACGTGTGTCAGTGCTGCCACTATAACTGAACGATGCAACAAATCCGCCACCTCCAGCGTGGCTGGATGCCAACCGATAGTTCTGCGTCCCTGCAGCCGGCAGCGTCCAATTCCACGAATGCTCGAACAGTGCGAGGCGATTGCCGCCGAAGTTGAACTGATAATGCTGCGAATGCGTGGGCAAACCCGCGCTGTTGTAGGACATCATCCATTGATCTTGATTGACCCAATCATCTCCCTTGGAGTTGGAGACGACAAACTGCGTACCTGTCTTGCGACCCAATCCGTCATACGAATGCGACCACGACATGATCGTCGCCCGTAGCTGAGACTCTGGATCCGCACTCTCCACTGTCCCAGGCGTCACATACTCCAGCACCGGACGACCGATGCCGTCGAGTCTCATCGTGCGAAGCGTTCCCGCCTGATTCGAGAAGCCGGTTCGCCGGCCCAGCGCATCGACGCGCTGCGTGTACAACTCAGGCGGATATCCGAATGCAGGCCCCGATTCCGGCGGACTTTGTGGAGCCTCGAGCTGCGGATCGAAGATGATGTACATGCCCAGCGGTGTCTCGTTGTCATACGAACCGGGCTTCCACGGCTGCCCCGTGAAGGGATCATCCGGCGTTGGACGCTGAGGATTGCGTGGCGAATCGTTGGGATAATCGATCTCCAGGATTTGATCAACAGGTGGATTGGCGCAGTTGATTCCCAGACACGTATCTCGCACCTGCTCGACGCGATCGTCCTTGTACTCGATGTCCTTCCACTTGTTCGGCGAACATGCCCTGGTACTGAATCCACCATTCGAGTCGATGCCATCGAAATCACCCTCACCCGATCCAACGACGCGACCCGCGTCATCGAAGTCCAAGACCGTGACATCGCCGTTGGGATCGATTTCCTGCACCACATCACCGAACTCGTCGACAAACTTCACCGTCTGACGATACTGATTGTCCGCCGGCTCATCATCTTGCAAAACGTCATCAAACTGATCGACGGGCTTGAATGGCGGCGGCGAATGCCGGTCGTAGGGTGCTTCAAACGCAGGCCCATATGCGCTCCCATACGGCGCGCGAGGCATGCCGAAGTCGATATGTGCAATTGGTCGACCGATCAAATCGCGATACGTTCGCTCGTGCCGGGCGAGAATGTTTCCGCCAGGCTGTAGTGCAAACTGGCCACCCTCGTTGAGCGTAAACCGTGGCAATGCCGAAGGTTCTTCTCCACAACCGGCAGTAATCACCGATTGAGCATCAACGTATCCCGTGCGCGGATCAACGTGATACTGCGTTGATTCGGTGACATCGAGTGGATTCAAAACAATGGACGACGTTGCGCCGCGCACCGACGTCGTGTCGAGCGTTACAAGCTGCACGATCTGTGTCAGTTCACACGCCCGGTTGTACGAGTTCACCGTGTTGCTTGTGCCGGATGTTGCGCGAATGCTCCCTTCGGGACCAAACACGACGTCCAACGTCCGCGCCCCAGCATCAACCCCGATGCAGTCCGTACAGTTTGCTGGCAGAGCACCTGTCACTTGGTCAACTCGCCATTCACTACGCCGGAACTGCCTCCCACGAGAGTCATACGACTTCGTAAGCAGTGCTCGTCGCGCGGGCACGCTTGCGCCGTCTGGCTCTGGAAGCACGGGCAATGCATTCCCAGTCCAATCCGGCATGCTCTCCAGTGCAGCCAATGCCTCAACCTGCCCCCAGTTATTCGACCGCGAAAGCCAGTGCGGCGCCGCTGGCCGACGAACAGCCCGCAACTGGCCCCACGCGTTGTACCCCAACCTTGTCACGTTCGATATACCGAGCTCGGGATGCTCAACCGACGCCGTAAGACGACCGTCGCCACCCGCTTGCCCTCCATCGAACTCAAATGAACGTGCCACGTGTGACTGCAGCGAACCGTTCCGCATCACTTCCAAACGTTGTGCAACAGTGCGACCAAACAGGTCGAGTGTCTTCCTCCGGGTCGTGCCCGCCGGTGTGGTCGTCGCGACGTTGCGACCTAACCCATCCCATTCAAGCGTCCAGCGGTCGTAATGCTGACGAATCAAGCCCAAGTCCTGATCGTCGCTGAGCGAAGCTCCAAGCTCGTGATATCGCCGAACGGCAATCGCCCTTGCGCCATCGGGTGATTTCTCGATCAAGTGCATTCCGCGCCCAAGTAAGTTTGCCCCAAGTCGTCCCGCGATGATCGCGATCGGCTTGGTCTTTGCAAGATCGACCCAGCTCAAGGGCGATTGTGATGAGGTGGTCAGCCGACCAAGCACCCAATTGCTGCCACCGAACCTCGGCGATACTTGTCCCCATGCAACGGGACTTCCCATCGAATCAATCACCGCGACTTGCGCGGGCCCTACGTAGGTTGAACCGTTGCGATGCGGATTGCTGACAACCACTGTCGCGCCGTCGCTGGTTGCTCCGTACCACGTGCCCGCGCGCAACCCGCGATATGACATTGTCTCGCGCGACCGGCCCAGCTGGTCGTACGTCGTCGTGGTGACGCGGTGAAGCGCCGCCGCACCGGTAGCCGAACTGGAGTAGCTGCTCGTCGCAACGATGGCTGAAACCGCCGGATCATCGCTGCGTGCATCGTGAATAAAAACCTGTTCGCGTCCGCATACCGGGTCATATTTGGTAAAATGCAAACGTCCAGAGGCCGTTCGCGTCAGCGTCTCGTCGCCTGAAGGTGCGAAGAACGTCCGTACATCCGTGTTGATCGACTCGTCGAGACCATTTTCCGTGGCGCGAGAAACAACTGGTGGCGTTTCGTAGACATTACGAAGCCGCAGTGCGTGAATCGACGCTTTACCTGTTGCTGCAAACTTGTATTCATAGGAAGTGGTCTGCCCAGTTGCCAGTTGCGCCTGCGAGGTTGCATCTCGGAATCGCGTCACATACTTCGCGAGTACATGCACGACTTCCGCGTCGCCAACCTGCATTCTCCCGTCGTTTGCTGTTTCCTGCCAGTACTCCATCCGCAGGTCCGCGCGCCTCGCCGCGAGGGGTGCGTTCCCGATCGTTCGAACGACCGCTCGCGGAAACCCTTGCAACAGCCCGGCAGGAATGCGTTCGACGCGCGTAACAAGTCCAGCATCAGGCGCAAACGTCAAAGGCGACGCACCGTCCGTCACACTGATGACGTTCGACGGCTCATGCACTTTCTCAACACGCCCAAACGCATCGCGAGTCAAACCACGAGCCCACGTGCCACCAGCCTGAGGACCTCTTGTGACAACGCCCAGAGACTGCGCAAACTCATCAAACAAATACTCATCTGTGCGAAGAAGGCTCGACTGCCCGCCACTTGTATCGAAAATGCCAACCGACGTGCGCAAGCGAACACCGGCGTCGTATCCCGGAGTTCCAGCAACCATCGCGCCGTCGTACAAGAACAACAACGTCCGACTCTCAGCCCCACCACCCGACGCAGATACCAGCCTGCCATCGGTGCCATACCCGAATCGCCACCACGCGAAAGGTGCCAACTGCGCCTCGCCAGCGGTTTCAATCTGCAAGCCGTTTGCGAGCATGCGTCGATAGCCGTCCGGCCGCACCTCGACCACAAGTTTGCCTTGTGAGTAGCGATAGCCCGTCGTCTCCCAAGTCATCGCGTTCGTGCTGCCCTCGCTTGCACGTTGACTGACCTTCACAGTTTTGAGATCACCAACTGCTCCGTGCGCAGCACCAGCCTGATAGAACTCATAGTCCACCGACGCAATCACAACGTTGGGATCGGCGACGCCAAACACCTGCACCAGATCAAGCAAGCCGCTTGTCGTATAGGCATATGCGAATCGGCGTCCCGCTCCGTCAAACGCTGTCAGCAGTCGTCCCCCACTATCGAATCCATCCGTGATGGCAGTCGCCGCGTTTGTTGCGTGCCCCGCATAAGCATGTTTGCCATCCGGTCCGACAATCTTCCAAAGCCGACCACCAACACCAGCAACTTCCGGCGCGAAGAAGACGAAGCGATGCCCATCAGCCAGCGTGAACTCGATCACATTCACCGAGTCCTGCGATACGTTCATCGCCGCGCCCGCTGCACCGTTGACGCCCTTGTACGTTTGTGTACCGCTGTTCCTCGCGAAAGTCGCGTAACGATCCGCGCCGAAGAACACAACCAGATACTCGATGCCGCCGGAACTGTGCCGGGCAAGCGTCGGCGTACCACTCGCCATCCACCGTGGGCCCAACGCGCCTGTCAGACTGCCGGCGGCGTCGGTATTGTCGACAAACGTGCCGCTGCCTGCAGCGGCCGGTTGCCAGCGGCTCGTCGGCGCAAGCGTGCGTGCAACGGGCCACGCAGGCCCGCGCGTTGGCAACATCAAGTCAATTTCAAGCGGCGCATACACGCCTCGCGCAAGATCAATCCCATCAAGCTCGCGCCCGCCCCAGTTGGGCTCGAACGCTGAGGCCGCAAACAGCGACACATACGGCGCGACACGCAGCACACCACCCTCAAGACCGGTCGCGCTGCCCAGCCAACTCAAGTCGGCAGATGCAGACTCTTCCGCCACCGCAGGTTGCACGCCATCGAGTAGCAGTGGCGCATTGGACAATACCGGTGCCTGTCCTAGTGCAGCAGCGGAAGCAATCAGCGAAAGTGCGCATGACACAACACCACGCCGAATCTCGGCGAGAGACAAAAGTGAAAACATCTCGAATCCCCAAACAACGAGTTCTAAACCGCGCGTGAACGAGGCAACAGCTTCACCCGTCGCAACGGCGCAAAAGTCGACGTGCGATAAGTTACAAAGTCGGCATCGCCGACACAAGCGTTTTGACAAACAATTTCACGAGTATCTTCTTACATACTGGGGTCTCAGCACTTGCGATTTTCTGCATTTTTGCATGAACTTATCTGCAAATGCGCGTGAACCGCTAAATTGTGTTTCAAGTTGAACGATAGACTCAAATTCGTGTGTTCGATCTCAACCTCGGCGATAGTCGCATCACCAATTGCAGTCGGCTTTCATTGTCGAAACCGAACACGCAACACGACTTGCAATCCCGCACCATCCCATCCGCTTTCACTTCTCGCCACTACCCTCCCCTATGCGTCTCGCTCTCGCTTCTACAAATCCCCTCGTCGGCGATATCTCTGGCAACGCCGCTCTCATTGCTGATCGCATCGCGGCTGCCGCACTCGCGCACGCCGACCTCATTTTGCTTCCCGAACTCGTTCTCAGCGGCTATCCACCTCGTGACCTGCTCACGCACGAGTTCTTCCTCGCTCGCTGCGAAGAGGCGGCACACACGTTGGCGCAGCACGCGCCGCGCGACATCACCATCATCTTCGGCACGCCCCTTGCGATGCGCGACACAGACGGCAAACCGACGCTTCTCGCGACCAACTCGCTGCTGGCCTTCCGCAACGGCGAACTTCTCGCCCGCTATGACAAGCAACTCCTGCCGACGTACGACGTCTTCGACGAAGACCGCTACTTCGAGCCTGGCACGCGTCCTATCACGCTCGATATTCCAACTGCGCACGGAAGCACGCGCGTCGGTCTCACCATTTGCGAAGATCTCTGGAAAGGTCAAGACGCAGGCTTTAGTAATCGCTACCGCGATGTCATTGATCCGGTTGATTCGCTGGTTGCACGCGGCGCACAAGTCATTCTCAGCGCCAGCGCAAGTCCATTTGTCATGGGCAAGAGTCAAAAACACCGTGACATTCTCGCTGGTCACGCCAAACGTCACAACGTCTTTGTCGCCAGCGTCAACCAACTCGGCGGCCACGACGATCTCATCTTTGATGGCCATTGTTATGTTTTCGCAGGCACGGGAACACTCGCCGCATCTGGCAAGCCCTTCGGCGATGCACCACTTATCGTCGACACCAACGCACTTGTGCAAGCGGCTGCGGTTTCACCAGCATCGCCCGCGCTGTCGACAGGCAATCATCACGACGCCAATGACGTGAGAACGATCAACAACCTCAACGATCTCAACGATCTCTTCCACGCTCTCACCTTGGGCATTCGCGACTACCTCCGTAAAACCGGCTTCAAAAAATCACTTGTGGGCCTCTCAGGCGGTATTGATAGCGCTTTGACGGCCGCCCTCGCCGCTCGCGCCATCGGGCCGGCGAACGTGCTGGGCGTTGCGATGCCCGGTCCCTACAGCAGCGACCACAGCATTACCGACGCGTACGCGCTGGCAACAAATCTCGGCATGCAGTGCATGACGTTTCCCATTGCGCAGCCCTTCGATGGTTTCACGCACGCGACCAACGCCGCGTTCGCTGCCATCAACGCGCCCGCGCTGGGCGAGAAACTTCCAGACATCGCCGAAGAAAATCTGCAGTCGCGCATCCGCGGAGCCGCCATCATGGCTCTCTCCAATCGTACCGGCGCAATCGTCCTCACGACCGGCAACAAGAGTGAACTCGCCGTGGGATATTGCACGCTCTACGGCGACATGAACGGCGGCCTCGCGGTCCTCAGCGATGTCAGCAAACAACTCGTCTACGCCCTCTCTCGACACATCAACGCCAACTTCGCGCAGCTGGGATTCTCCAGCCCGCCAATCCCAACAAGCAGCATCGAGAAGCCCCCCAGCGCCGAGTTACGTCCCAATCAAACCGATCAAGACAGCCTGCCACCTTACGAAGTGCTCGATCGCATCATCGAACTCGCCGTCGAACACAAACGCAGCCTGCAGAGCATCGTGCAGCAAACCGGCTATGACACGGCTCTGGTCCGCCGCATCTTGCGACTCATCGACATCAACGAGTTCAAACGCCGACAAGCGGCAATCGGGCTGAAAGTGACGACCGTCGCGTTCGGCTCCGGTCGCCGGCACCCCATCGCCCAAGGCTGGAAACACGAATAATTCGGTGGGCCGCCCCTCCGGGGCGGCAGGACCATTACGAATAATCATGCACCAAAGCGAATACTTATGCCCCGCGACCGCACCATCTTCACCACTCTCGCTGCAATCATCATCGCAAGCATCGCGCTCTTCGTTCTGACCAGTTGCAACAAGCCTTACGTCTTGGTTGAAGTCTTGCCAAGTGGCTACCCGATCACGCCGCAGAATCCCCAAGTCACATACACCGGCATGTACCGATGGGTGCGCCAAGGCACGCTGCCAAACCCGGGCGAGTCACTCAAGCCCACTGACATCAGCACGCTCTCGCCCGAGGAACTCAAGAAAGTCCCGCAGAAACCCGCAAGATTCTGACGTTCGCCCACCTACCCCACTGGCCCACTACCCCACGACAACGCTCCCGTCTTCATTCGCCTTCATCACCTTCACGCGTGATCCTGTTGCAAGCTCGCTCGCACCCTCCTGCGTCGCCTGCGCAATCCGCATCCGCCCTTGCACAATCACCTTTACTTGACCACGCCCTTGGCCCTTCGCTGGCACGTTCGCATACACCTCGCACTCGTTGCCCACGCTGGTGGCGACATTCGTCGTGCCGCTGCTCTGCAAGCTGCGCACGCCGCTAATCAGCAGGACAAACAACCCGGCCATCGCAATGCCGCCCAGCAAACCGATTCCCATGCTGCCCAGCATGGAAAGTTTCATGCCATTCATCGCGCCAAGCCCCGCCCATCCAAAGCCCATCGCAAATGCGCTGACGCCTTGCACGCTCGCGACCGCCATCAGTGCATTGTGCCCGTGTCCATGGTGACCATCACCATGCGAGCCGTCCATGCCCGCATCGGGCATGTGACCAGCGTCCGCACTGGTCGCGTCACCCCCCAAATCCAAATCATCGCTGCCGCCAATCAGCATCATCACGAGCTTGATCAAAAAAATCCCCGTACCCAGCAACGCCGGTACCGAGAAAATCCAAGCCCCATTCGCAAACAGTGCGTCAAGCATGCGTAATGATAGAACGGGTGCATGGGCTGGTAACTTCAGCGGCGCACTGCATGCATCCGTGCCGTGCAGGGGAACCCCGGAGCCTTGCATTCGGTTCTCCAAAGACAACGCCCGGACGACACGTCCGGGCGCCTTTGGGGGACGCGGCCGAGACCGCGCTTGATGTCATGACGCAGGACACAATTGTGTCCTGTACCATACATGGCGCGACCGAACTCAGATCTTTCATCAACTGAAAAATAATTTCTCGCGTGCTGAGCGCGGCTTGCTTTAAGCCGAAACAGGCCACATTTGATGGCATCACCGCGCGACATCCATCTTTGCATCTCGCAGCACTTGCGCCGGATACTCGCGCCAGGGCTGCTCACTCAGGGGTTGACAGTTGTATGTTGCTGCTAGCCAAGCAACACCTCTTGCCCATTCGTCCCGGCTTCGCTGCGCCCACTTGTCGGCGAGTGCATCATCGCCAGCGTTCCGTGCGATGAGCGCCTTCAGCCATGCGTAACTTGACCAATTCCACGCACGCTCCTCTTGCGTGTAGCCCACTAGCCAAGAACCACTGAGAATGAGATCGCTCACATCGTCATATCGTTTCGTGTGAAGCCTTACTTCGTCACCCCTGCCCGAAGCCAGCAGTGCTCGGATGAGCGTTGCCATCATTTCCAGCTGCTGGTCCGCTGGCATCGACACGGAGTCTTTGCCTAGCTCATAACCGCGTCGTGCATGCATCTCCGCTTGCTCTGGCTTGTTCCAGTGCAAGTAAATGTCCGCAAACCGCACGTGTGTTGTCGCAACGACGTGGCCCTGATCGCCCATGACACGCTTGAAAATTTCCAGCGACTCGCTCATCAGCGGTTCGCCCTCCTCGCACCTGCCAGCCCGACCACACACCCAAGCCGCGTCTCGCAACACCGCTGCAAGATAGAGCGGGTCGATGCTCTCTGGTGGCAGTTTGCGAATCGCATCGAGTGCACGCAGATTCAGTTCGGCATCGCTGTTTGCGTCACCCAAAAACCGATGTGCTTCCGCCGCTGCTGAAAAGCAATTCACAACCGCGAAGCTAGGCTGCTTCTGCACCCGCTGCAACACTTCTCCGGTTCGCTGCGACCACATCGCCGCTTCAGGCCAGGCGTGCAGCCGTCGAGAGGAATTGCCGAGAAGTGCCATCGACTCGGCGACTTCGACGTTTTCTGTGCCGAACAGCCACTGTTTGACCGCAACGAGTGATTGGGCTCGCTCCATCAGCGGTCGCAAGTCCCGGCTTCCTTCAGCAACTCGTAGCGCATCTGCCAGCGATGCGAACTCTTCGCACGAAGGTCTGCCATCGCTACCGCTGCTTTCAGGCAGCAGTCGCGCGAGCATGACCAGACTTGCAATGACGTCGGCGTCAGTATCACGCCGGCGCTGCATGCGTGCCTTGAGTGCTGAGATGCAAGCCTTGGCTGCTTCCTCTTGTTCACCGCGAGATTCGAGCACTTGCGCCAGCACATTCCATGCTCGCCCGCCCGTATCTGGATTCGTCGATGCATAACCCGAAGCGATGACGCTGCGCGCGTTTGCTTCGGCTTCGCTCGCCTGCCCCAGTTGCAACTGAGCAAGCGCCAGCAACGTGCGAGTACTCGCCGCACGTTCTGACCACTCATCGCCCATTGCTTGCCATTTCTTCAGCAGAGCATCGGCCTGTTTTACCGCTTCAACGCCACGTTTTCTTGCGATCAGGGCGGCAATTTCCGCTTCCTGCATTCGCAGCACACGTGGATCATCCTCGCCGTACGCGTCGCGCATCAGCATCTTCGCCGTGCGTGCCGACGACTCGGCATACCAACCCGAGCGTGTACCCCGCAACGCATAGATGTCACTCAGCACACTCTGCACCTGCGCCGCCAGTTCGGGTTCTTCGCTCAGCCACCCCGCATCCATCGCCTCGCGCACATCCAGCAGGTTTTCCTCAAGCCAGCGCGAAGGCGGCTCCGTCGCCGACTGATCGGCAGGTGGCAAAATCTCTGCGATTACCGTGGCGACCGCCGCTGCTCGAATGGCTTGCTGTTCACGCAATCGGCGTTCGAGTGCTTCTCGCTGCTTGGCATCACTTGCCCTCGCTGCCAGAACTCCCCCGCCAACTGCTGCGCCGATAGCGATCATCGCGACAACCACCGCCGCCGCGACCTCGACTCTTCGCGCTTTGAGCCGTTTGCGAATGACATACCACGTGCTATCGCGCCGTGCTTCAATTGCCTCGCCGCGCAGCAGCAACTCCACGTCCATCGCCAATCCGAGTGCCGTTTGATACCGCCGCTCACGATCCTTGGCCAGCGCCTTGAGCAGAATCGTCTCAAGATCAAGATCAACCGGCGCGAACTTCGTTTTCGTCACCGCCTCACGCGGTCGCATGGGCTCAACCTTGCAAACGCTCTCGATGATCTGCTTGACCGACCCATCCACGCTATAGGGCATCATGCCGCATACCAGTTTGTAAAGCATCACGCCCAGCGCATAAACATCCGTGCGCCCATCAACTTCGCTCGGCGCAAGCTCCATCTGTTCAGGCGACGCATACTGCGGCGTGCCCAAAAACTCACCCGGCATCGTGATCGACGAACCACCCTCTCGCTCGCGCTGTGCCTGTTCATCGTCTCGTCGCGCGAGACCAAAATCCAGTACATGCGGCTCATCTGCCGTGTCAATCAAGATGTTTCCAGGCTTCAAATCACGATGAATCACACCGCGTCCATGGGCGTATTGCACGGCGCGACAGACCTTTACCATCAGCGTGAGGCACTCGCGTCGCAGTTCCTTTGCCGCGTTTGGTTTTGCCGTCCGTCGAGCTGCCGCCCAAGCATCAAGTGAAACACCCTCGACAAACTCCATGGCATATCCCAATCGGCCGTCACTGGTTTCAAGCCCTTCAAAGATCGAAACGATGTTCGGATGCTTGAGCGAGGACGCAATCTCTATCTCACGTTCAAACCGGTAGCGTTCTCGCAGTGATGCGAGTTGCCCCGCAAGTAACAATTTTACTGCCGCAGTACGCTTGGTGGTCTGCTGCACCGCGCGATACACCACACCCTGCCCGCCGCGGTGAGCCTCTTCGATCACCTCGTATCCCGCAATCGTTGGCAACTGCTCCGACACTTGCGAAGCTCTCACCAACCCGCGACTCTCAAACGTGCTCACCAGCGCGGGACGTGAAACCAGTTCTCGCAAATCCGCCTCAAATCCGCGATCTCGCTCGATCTCTCCCAGCAGCCGCGTACACCGCGGACAAACAGCCAGCGCGGCTTGTGCCTGTCGCAACCCAGCATGCGTCGATGCGAGCAGCACCAACGAATCTTCACTCGGACAAACATGGCCGATGGTGTCCACGCTTACTCCTCTTCGTCCCACGCCGCCGTCAACTGTTCGACGATCTCGCGCAGCTTGCGCGTACATCTATGCCGCGCCAAGTACACATCATCAATGCTGATGCCCGCCTGCCGGGCCGCTTCCTCCGCCGGCACACCTCGCAACGCAACCAACTCAAATGCTTGCAATGACGCAGGCGACAGTTTGGGCAACTCGCGCAGCTTCGCAATTGCCTGTTGCAAAATCACGCTGCGCCGCTGCTGCTCCCACACATCTTGCAACGTCGCGTCATCCATTTCATCAAGCGGATCAGCCCCACCCGACGCGCGCTTGGCGCCTTGCCGACGAATTGCGCGAATTCGATTCTTCGCGATACCCATCACGAAGGCCGAAAGCCGTCCCCTGCCACGTTGATACCGCCCCGCACGAAACTCCCGCAAAAACTCGACAAGCGTCCATTGCGCTGCATCCGCCGCATCGGTTTCCGTCAATCCCAAATGAACACCAAGCCCAACCAAGACCGGCCAATACCGGTCCGTGAACTGACGCCACCCGCCCTGATCGCGCTCATCACGCAGCGCATCAAGCAGTAGCGAAGTCGTGACTGGAAGCGTCCCGGCCATACGTCTCCAAGCCCGTCGCGGCTCCAACCACACCTGCCGCGACCAAACATACCGCCACGATCCTACCCCACCCCCAGCATCCACGCGAAATCCCGTCTCCGAACCCCAATCGCAAACCCCCGCCGACCCGCGTAGAATCAACAACCGCGGACGTAACTCAATGGTAGAGTGTCAGCCTTCCAAGCTGAATGTTGAGGGTTCAAATCCCTTCGTCCGCTTTGTGTCAGGACCGTTCGAGTCTTGGCAGTCGTGGCTCGACGTGAATCGCCTTCACGCGATGACAACTTTCAAGATCGCGTGCTTCAGACAAACGAGGCTCTGCACACTTTGCGTGCTTGCGCGATCGATTGACACGTCGCTGGGGCTTCGGCTGTGGGGACCTGCATGTGTCGTGGCTGATGTACCTGAAACCGCTGAGTCAACCGCTTCAACGTAGTTGCGATTGACAGTTTTCGGCGTCGATGGCTTGAACGACTAATCTCTTGACAACTCAGTACCCTGCGAACAAGCCACTCGCAAGTTGCACTCGCGCATGCTCGTTCGTGGAAGACCCGTAACACGGAGACCCCCCCGTTTCGTGCTAATTTTGCCCGGGTTATCCTTGGCTGCTCAAACGTGTGATAAACTTTCGTATGCCCTCGTTCCCGTGAGCCGCGACGCTCACATACAGGCAAGGACAATCGTGCTCACACTCACAATGGATAAACAGTTCACAACCAGCGAAACCACGCCCATCAATGCGGCGGCGATTGCCATGCTCGCCAGCATGCCGGGAATGAGGCTTGCCGCACGCGATATGAACTACGGCTTACTCTGGTGCAACGAGGCATTCGCTCGCGCGTGCGATCCGGCTCATCCTGCAAAGCTTGGCAGTACATTCTTCGACATCATGCCGCAATCGGCTGCTGCGGCACGCAAGCATCATGTTGATCGTTTGCTTGCCGCCAAGAGCGAGCAGGGGTTCTGGCAGTTCTGGCTTGATTGCCGGTGCTTTACGATTGTTCGACATGTTGATCCCGCGGTCTTCGGCCAGCCGGCGATGCTGGTGATTATGCAAACGCCCACGCTGCCGCGCAGCACACCAGCGCAGGCGCTGTGCCAAACACCCGCACTGGGAACGTTTACCACAATGACGCCCACCGAACTTGGCGTGCTCTACTGCCTCTCGCGCGGCATGCGGCGGCAGGCAATCGCCAAGGCCATGCATCGCAGCACGCACACGGTTGTTGATCACTTGCGCGCCATTAATCGCAAACTGAAAGTTCGGCACTTTGCTGATGCTCGAGCTATCGCGATGGATCGAGGCGTGCATTGCTTCACACCGCAGGAGTGGGCCGAGGTGACGGGCGCGGTGATGCCCGAGGCGGCGGCGTGGGAAGAGGTTGAGTAGAATTCGCAGCAGTTAGTTCTTCGACGAACGACGCGTTTTATCGGGTAGCTTCAGGTAGAAATCATCCTCCAAGCCAGCCCGCTATTGTTTTCGCGTTGAAGTACCGCATCTCCAAATCCTTCGAAGTCGAGTCTGGCCACATGCTCATGAAGCATCCGGGCCGGTGCAAGTTTCCGCATGGGCATTCGCGCCGGGTGGAGGTCGTGGTCGCTGCTGAGAAGCTCGACGAGAACGACATGGTTTGCGATTTCAAGGCACTCAAACTCGCCGTGGCGGACTTTGTGGACCGGTTTGACCACAGCCTGGCGGTCAACTCGAAAGACATGCGGGCACAAGGTTTTATGGGCACCGCCAACCTCGCAGAGCGGATTATTTTGGTGCCCGATCAAGATCCGACGACGGAAGTCATGGCGCAGCTCATCTATGAGGAGTTAGCGGGCAAGATTGGGCAGACGTTCGTCAGCAAAGACGGCAACACCTATCGCCTGCCCGCTGGGCTTGTCGTGGAACGCGTGCGCGTAACCGAGACGAGTTCGTCGTGGGCCGAATACGGCATGTAGTCCGCACCCGCACGCACGCGTGCGCATCGAAAACAAAACCATGAATACCACCTCTCGCTCGCTCGCTCGCCTCGTCGCCTGCTCGCTCGCCTTGGGTTTGCTGCAACCTGCACTGGCAGATGTCACGTCCGCGTCTGACACCGCAACGGCGGAAGACTTCGCTTTCGCCAAGCGGCTGTCACGGGTTTTCAAGACCGTCGCAGAGCGGCGCGAGAAGTCTGTGGTTCACATCACGCAGCTTCGCACGATTCAACCCACGGACTTCTTCGGCAGGCCCGTCGGCCGCGGGCAGCTGCAGCAAGCCGGGCTTGGCAGCGGCGTCATCGTGAGCAGCGATGGCGTGATTGTGACCAACAACCACGTGGTGCGCGGTGCTGACAAGCTTCGCGTGAAGCTCAGCGACGAGCGTGAGTTTGATGCTGTTGTGCTGGGCACTGATGAAGCGACTGATATCGCCGTACTGAAGGTCGATGTGGGCCAAGAGTCGCTGCCAGCCGCGGACTTTGCGGACAGCGATCAGCTTGAGGTTGGTGAATGGGTCGTCGCCATCGGCAGCCCGTTTGGCTTGGACAACTCCGTAACGCAGGGCATTATCAGCGCCAAGGGACGCACCGTCACGCCGCGTGAAACGGGCGTGAGCTTTGAAGATTACATCCAGACTGACGCGGCGATCAACCCCGGTAACTCAGGCGGACCGCTGCTCAACTTGGAAGGCCAGATAGTCGGCATCAACACGGCAATTGCCAGTCGCACAGGCGGCTACGACGGCATTGGTTTTTGCGTGCCGGGGAACACCGTCAAGAATGTGCTTGAATCGATCCAGCGCACAGGCCGGGTGGCTCGCGGGTATCTGGGCATCGAGATGAGCGAACAAAGCAGCAGCGGCGGAGGTGTTCTGGTAAAAACGGTTGTTGATGGCAGCCCGGCAGACGAAGCGGGGCTCAAGTCGGGCGACGTCATTACGCGGTTTCAGGGCAGTTCGCTGTCGCTTGATCGGCTGCGAAACGCGATTGCCGCTGCACCTGCGGGCAGCAAAGTGAACATCGAAGTGAGTCGCGAGGGCGAGACGAAGACGTTGCAAGCAACGCTGGGTGACCTGAGTGCAGCGAAGGGATACGTGTTCATTGATGCACTGGGCGTTGAAGTCGAACTGCTTCCAGATGACATTGCTCGGCAAGTTGATGCGAAGGCAATTGTGCGCGTCGCGAGCATTCAGGAGACTGGCAGAGCGGCGATGTCGGGCCTGCGGGCGGGAGACATCATCGTGAGCGTGGATGGCGACGGATATGCCGATATCGCCGAGTTGCAGAAGAACATCAGCAAAGGCAACTTCTCACGCGGGCTGCGGCTGGACATCATCAGGCCTTTGCAAGGCGGCAATTCGTATCGGCGTGGAAACATCGTCGTGCAAGAGTGATTGCGAGTCGCGTGCGAAGCTCGCACTTACAACTCCACACGTGCGCCCCACGCCGGCAGGAACGGCCTCGCACCCATCTGCTCCAGCTTGGTCGCGAATGCCCGGCGTGGGCCATCTTCGCCATGCGTGAGCATGACTTTGGGCCAGGGTTTGCCAGCTTTTGGTTTGAAGGCTTGCATCCAGGTGAGCAGATCTGTCTGGCCAGCGTGGGCTGAGAAGCCGCCCAAGGTGTGCACCTTCGCGCGGACGACGATTTCTTCGCCGAAGATTCGGACGCGGTCGGCACCGTCGACCAATCGGCGACCCAGCGTGCCCTGAGCCTGATAGCCCGCAATCAGCACGCGCACGCCGCGTTTGTAGAGGTTGTGACGCAGATGGTGAACGATGCGGCCGCCGTTGCACATGCCGCTGCCGGCGATGATGACCATCGCGCCGTGTTGCTCATTGAGTTGGCGCGATTGATCGCCCGTCTCGAGAAAGTTGAGGCGATCAAGGCAAAGGGCTTCGCCGCACTCGCGGTGGAGTTTCTGAGCCTCGGCGTCGAGGGTTCGCCAGAACTCTTGATAGAGCTTGGTGGCTTTCACACCCATCGGGCTATCGACATATGTCGGAAAGGCGGGAACGCGGCCCGTGCGTGACAACTCGCCGATGTAGTAGAGCAGGCTTTGCGTGCGCCCGATCGCGAAGGCAGGAATGAGCACCTTCTCTTTGTCCCACAGGGCTTCGCGCAAGATGCCGGCGAACTCTTCGACAGTTTGGTTGATGTCGCGGTGATCGCGATCGCCGTAGGTGGTTTCGCAAACGATCAGATCAGGCGAAACTTCGCTGGTGGGTGGATCAAAATCGCGGATGAGAGCCTGGTTTTTCGGACCTAAATCGCCGGAAAAGACCACGACGCGTTCTTCGCCCGTCGAATCTTGCAGCATCATCTCGATGCTCGCGCTGCCCAAGATGTGGCCTGACTCAGTGAAGCGAACGGTGATGCCTTTGGCAACTTCGCGCGGCTTGTTGAGCTCGATAGTTTGCAACCGCGCGATGATGGGTTTGACATCTTCAGGCGAATAGAGCGGCTGCACGGGCGGTTTGCCTTGCCGGGCGTTGCGCACGCTGTCGCGGCGCGCGTCGTTCTCTTGCAGATTCGCCGAGTCCTCGAGCATGATGGGCATGAGCTTGCATGTGGCGGGCGTCGCGAAGATGCTGCCCTTGAAGCCCGCATCGTTGAGCAGCGGCAACCGGCCTATGTGGTCGATATGGCCGTGCGTCACGACGACGGCGTCGAGCTTGGCCGCGTCGATGGGCGGCATGCGACGGTTGCGGTCGTCGCTGTCGCGATCCCCCTGGTGCAGACCGAAGTCAACAAGGACGCGCGAGCGATCCGTTTCGACGAGGTAGGTTGAGCCAGTGACTTCGCCCGCCGCGCCGTAGAGGGAGATACGCATGGGGAGTTGTAGGGGAGGCGGGGTCGGGGGTCGCGGAGGGGCGGAGAGGGAGCGGACGAGCGCCGAGGGGGAGGAGGTTGGTTGGTAAGTAGTCGTTTGCGAATTTGAGAGGCACTGAATCGTCCCAATCACAACACTAACGAACACGGTTATGAGAACGCGGTGACGATCTCGCTCATCAATCGCCAACACCCTCCGTGTTCCTCCGCCTTTCTCCGCCTTTCTCCGCCTTTCTCCGCCTTTCTCCGCGACCCGACTGCCGGTTGCAAGCCTTGCTTCTCACGCCCGAAGCCAGCCTGAGCCGATATAGGGCGATACTTGGCCGACCTTCTTGACCAATCTGATATTGATGCACTGCTCTCGTCGGTGTCGGCACCGACTGACGAGGCGACGGTGACTGCATCGTCGCTGATTTTCTCCAAGCACAATCGCGATCCGGAAACCACCGAGATCAAGATTTACGACTTCAAGCGGCCCGAGCGCGTGTCGAAGGATCAGATGCGGGCGTTGCAGACGTTGCACGAGGCGTTTGCGAGAAACTTCGGGGCGAGTTTGTCTGGCTTCTTGCGCACGATCGTCGAAGTGAAAGTCGCGACGTGCGAGCAGATGACGTATGCGGAGTTCACCAGCGGGTTGCCGAATCCCACGAGCTTCAACTTGGTGGCGGCTGAGGGCCTTGAGGGCCAGATGTGCCTTGAGGTCAGTCCGCTGATCATCTATCCGATCATCGATCGGTTGCTTGGCGGCAGCAGCAACGAGTTGTTTATTCCCCAGCGGCCCATGACGCTGATTGAAACTCGGCTGATCAACAATGTCACGACGCGCGGATTGGCGGCACTGAGCGAAGCGTGGGCGAAGATTCGCGAGATGCAGTTTCAAGTGAGCGCATCAGAGAGCAACCCGCAGCTTGTGCAGATTGTGCCGCCCAATGAAGTTGTTGTGGTGATCGCGTTTGAACTCAAGCTGGGCAATCGCGCGGGCACGATGAACCTGTGCATTCCGTACAACGTGATTGAGCCGTTCATGGATCGGCTGTCGAGCCAGAGCTGGTTTTCGGCAGCGAAGAACACTCGCAGCAAAGATGTTGAGAAGACGATTTCGAATAACTTGAACCGTGCGCCGCTGGCAGTGACGGGGCTGCTCGCAGAAACCACGATAACGGTGAAAGAACTGCTGATGCTGTCGCAGGGGGACATCATCGTGACGGAGAAGCTCGCGAAGTCGCCCGTGGTGGTGTGTGTTGAGGGACAGAAAAAGTATCTGGCGCAGATCGGGCAATTTCGCGAGGCACGAGCGCTGCGGATTGTGCGGCCAATTACTGCGGCCGACCGCGTCTAAGGTTGGCGCGTGATGGCACACGAAAGCGAAAAGTCGAGTAGTAACAGCTTGCGTGGCGTGGGCGTGGTTGTTATTGGTCGCAACGAAGGCGAGCGATTTCGGCGGTGCGTGCAGTCGCTGGTCGGCGGCGGGTCCATGGTTGTATATGTCGATTCGGGATCGAGTGATGGCAGCCAGACTTTTGCGCGGGCGGCGGGCGTGGAAGTTGTTGATCTGGACATGAGCACGCCGTTTACTGCAGCGAGAGCGCGGAACGCAGGACTCGCGCGGCTCGTGGAATTACTACCTGATGTGGAGTTCGTGCAGTTCGTTGATGGAGACTGCGAAGTGCACGGCGGCTGGCCGGCAGCGGCCGCAAATGCGCTGCGGCAAGAAGAAAAACTGGCAGCAGTCAGCGGTCGACTGCGCGAGCGCTTTCCGGAAAAGAGCTTGTACAACCGGCTAGCCGATTTGGAGTGGGATCGGCCGGTCGGCATTGAGAAAAGTTGCGGCGGCAACGCGATGTTCCGCGTGCGCATGCTGCGCGAGGTGGGCGGGTATGACGCGACGTTGATCGCTGGCGAAGAGCCGGAGTTGTGCGCCCGCTTGCGGGCGAAGGGCTGGCTGATTCGGCGGATCGCCAACGAGATGGCGCTGCACGATTTAGCGATGTTCAAACAAAGCCAGTGGCTGACGCGAGCGCGGCGGCACGGGTTTGCGATGCTTGAAGTGAGCAGATTCAAGACACAAGCCAGTCACGGATTATTCCAGCAGCAGATGCGGAGTGCGGTGATTTGGGGGCTGGTGGTGCCGGGCGTGATGTGGGTGTTTGTGGTGAGCTTCGCGGTGCAGCAGGCATTGACATGGACGGCATTGCTGCTGGTGTTCGGCGGTAGACCGGACATGAACTACGCAGCGTACGTGGATGAGTCGTTAGTCACGAAACTTGAATTCCTGGCACATATCACGCGAATGCTGTCGGTTCCAGCCACACTGCTCGCACTTGTGACTATCGGGCAGTGGCTGAGGCTGGCGTCACGGGCGCGCCGCGAGAAAGGGTTGTCGTGGCGCGAAGCACTGCTCTATTCGCGGTTGCTGCTGGCCAGCAAAGCCTCGAACGTGCGGGGGATGTGGCAGATGCTGCGTCGTCGTTGGAATAAGGCTCGAGCGACCTTGATTGATTACAAGACGCAGGAGAGCGGAAAGTGACGAATTTCGTCCGCAAACATGGCAGAAACCGGACAACTTGCGCGGTAGGATCGTCGCCTGACTGCGGCGATTGCGTGACCGGGGCTGTCGGTAGCCGATAGTTAAACGTTGTGTTGGTGTTCGGACCAAACGCCTGATCGGCGTTACCTAGGAATGCGTGCGTGAAGATGCGGCGAGAGTTGCAACGAGAGTTATGGTGCGCTGCAAGCCCGGAAGCGAGGCACGCGTGATTCATTACATGACCAGCGAGGGGCTGGGCTCGCCTTGGGTGGGTAATGAAATTCGGATTGTAACTAAGGCTGGTGTGCCGGTGGTTTTGCATTGCATGCGCACGCCTGGGAAGATCCACTTCGACGCGGCGTGGGCGAAGCAGATGCAGGCTGAGGCCAAGCCGTTGTATCCGATTGCGATTGGGAAGCTGCTTCCGAGTAATATCGCCGCTCCGTTTGTGTTTGGGAGACGATGGGTTGGTGCGCTGATGAATGCATTGTTTGGTGAGCGAGAGAATGTGCGAGCGCGGGTGGCGTGTTTGTCGCACTTCTTCGTGGCTTGCATGTGGGCGATGGATATTCGTAAGCAGGATGTGACGCACATTCATGCACAATGGGCGTTCAGCAGCGCGAGCATCGGCATGTATGGGGCGTGGCTGCTGGGCAAGCCGTTTTCGTTTACGGGACATGCAGTTGACCTGACGAAGCAGCGCGTTGCGCTGCGCGACAAGATCAAACGAGCGAAGTTCATTATCGCCATTAGCGAGTGGCACAAGCGGTTTTACATCGAGCAAGATGGCAGCGCGACGAGCGACCTTGCGAAGAAGATTCACGTGGCGTATTGCGGCATTTATACGGATGAGATGGTGCCGCGTACAGTGAATGCGGTGCAGCAGGCAGCAGCACCGACCGCCCGAAGCAGCGATCGGGGGCACGGGGGACCGTTCACGATTTTGAGTGCGGGCCGACTGATCGGCAAGAAGGGTTTTCCGTACGTGATTGAAGCGTGCAAGCTGCTCAAAGATCGCGGCGTGAACTTTCGCTGCGTGATCGCGGGTAGTGGGCCTGATGAAGCGATGCTGCGGAGCATGATTGAGAAACTGGGCGTGAGCGATCGCGTGGAAATGACTGGTAAGGCTTTGCAGCAAGAGAAAATCCCCGCGTTTATGCACAGTGGCGACGTCTTTACGCTCGCGTGCGTGTGGGCCGATGACGGCGATGTGGATGGGCTGCCGCAACTGACGATGGAAGCGATGGGTTGCGGGCTGCCAGCGGTCACGACGAGATTGGTGGGAAATCCTGACCTTGTGATGCACGAGAAGACAGGGTTGCTGGTGGAACCCAACGACGCGAAGGGGCTCGCCGACGCATTGGAACGACTGGCGAAGGATCGAGCGCTTGCGACCAAACTCGCGGAACAAGGTCGCAAGCATGTGCTGGATGTGTTTGATATCACGCGGAGTTTGGAGCCGCTGATTTCGCAGTATCGCGCAGCGCTGGCCGCTGCGGGCAAGAGCATGAATGCGCCCGGTGCGCAGGCGGAAGGGAAGACGACATGATAATTTCACAGACTCCGTATCGTGTGAGTTTTGCGGGCGGCGGCACGGATTTGCCAGCGTTCTATCGTCAGGAAGCTGGCGCGGTGCTGAGCGTCGCAATTACGAAACACATGTATGTCGCGCTGAGCAAGCGGTTTGAACCCAGCGTGCGCGTGGCTTATAGCAAGACGGAGATTGCGGACAATCGCGATGAGGTGCAGCACACGATTGTGAAAGCTGCGTTGAAGATGGTGGACCTGGGCCCGCACATGGAGATTGTGACCATTGGTGATGTGCCTGCGGGCACGGGCATGGGATCATCAAGCACGCTGACAGTTGGCTTGCTCAATGCGCTATACGCGATGAAGGGGCACGTGACGAGCCCGAAGAAACTTGCGGAAGAGGCGAGCCGGATTGAGATTGATATTTTGGGCAGCCCCATCGGCAAGCAAGATCAATACGCGGCGGCGTTTGGTGGGCTCAATTACATTCGCTTCAACAGCGACGACAGCGTGGATGTGCAGCCAGTGCCGACGGCGGCGGAGACGCTGAAGGAACTCGAGAAGCGCGCGTTGATTCTCTACACAGAGAAGAAACGCGATGCGAATGACATCTTGAAGAAGCAGAGCGAAGGCACGGGCGAGAAGATGCGGCTGCTACGGGAAATGCGTGATTTGGCGAGCGAAATGCGCGGAGTTATCAGCGGTCGCGGTAACCTCGACGAGTTCTCGCGGCTGTTGCATGTTGGCTGGGAACTCAAACGCAGCATGGGCTTTGGCATCAGCGATCCGGTGATTGACGAGATGTATGACGCAGCGCGCAAAGCTGGCGCGCAAGGCGGCAAACTGCTTGGCGCGGGCGGCGGCGGGTTTGTGTTCTTGCTGGCACCTCCCGAGAAGCACGATGCAATTCGCACGGCGGTTGGTCAACCCAGAGAATTGAAGTTTGAGGTGGATCGACTGGGGAGTAGGATCATTTTCATTTCGTAGGAGCGACTCATGGGCGGCACGATGATCAATTCGGCTTCGGCGTACTTCGCGGAGATGCAGCGAGCGGCTGCTGGCATGGACCAGCGTGCTATTGAGCGATACGCCGACGTGCTTTTCGCGGCGTGGCAGCGCGATGCGACGGTGCACATCTTCGGCAATGGCGGCAGTCACGCCAACGCGAGTCACACCGTGGCGGACTTCGTCAAGACCGCGATGGTCGATGGCAAGCGCCGGCTGCGGGCCTTGTGCATGAGCGACAATCTGCCCATGCTGACGGCGGTGGGCAATGACTTGTCGTATGCGGATTCGTTCGCGTTTCAGCTTGAGAGCTACGCACGGACGGGTGATGTGGCGGTGGCAATCAGTTGCAGCGGCAATAGTCCCAACATCATGAAGGCTGTCGACGCTGCGAAGAAGATGGGCCTGACGGTGGTTGGACTGACCGGGCTCAAGGGCGGAAAGCTCGGGCCCGCGAGTGACATTCACATCAACGTGCCCAGCGAGAATTTCGGCGTGATTGAAGACCTGCACATGAGCGTGGGGCATATTGCGGCGCAGATGTTTCACAATAGGTTGAAGGGCAGTTGAACGAAAGCGAAATGGCCAAAGTGGCGGGATAGTTCGCTACATTTGCTCATTGATTAGTTTACTGGTTGGACACTTTTCGCGGAGCGAACATGCACGTTCTCATTACCGGCGGCGCCGGCTTCATCGGGTCTCATACCGCCGATGCACTTCTCAAACTTGGTTACAAGGTTCGCGTCCTTGATTCGCTCGAGGAGCCCGTGCATCCTGGCCATCGCAAGCCTGCGTATCTGGATCCGCGTATTGAGTTCGTGCAGGGCGATGTGCGCAACGAGAAGCTGCTGCTCGATGCGCTCCGCGGCGTGGACGCGGTCTATCACCTTGCGGCGTTTCAGGACTATTTGCCCGTTTTTTCGCGGTACTTCGATGTGAACGTGACGAGCACCGCGCTGATCTACGAACTTATTGTGCGCGAGAATCTGCCTGTCAAGAAAGTGATTGTCGCAAGCAGTCAGGCGACATTGGGCGAGGGCGCGTATCGCGATGCCGATGGCAAGGTTTGCTTGCCTGATATTCGCGATGATGCGCAGCTCGCGCGTGGCGAGTTTGAGTGCATCGCGCCGCGCGGGTTTCGCGGGCCGATGAAGTGGATGGCGACGGATGAGACGGTTGCGAACCCGCAGAATCAGTATGGCATCAGCAAGATCGCCGAGGAGAAGGTGGCGCTGCACTTGGGCAAGCGATACGGCATTCCCAGCGTGGCGATGCGATACAGCATTGTGCAAGGGCCTCGGCAGAGTTTTTACAACGCGTACAGCGGCGCGTGTCGCATTTTCTGTTTGTCGTTTCATGTCGGACAAGAGCCCAGCATCTATGAAGATGGGCAGCAGATCCGTGACTTTGTGAACATCCATGACGTTGTCGACGCGAACCTGCTGTGCTTGCACGACGCGCGCGCAGACTATGAAATGTTCCACGTCGGAGGCGACAAGGCTTACACAGTTTCGCAGTTTGCAATCGCAGTGGCGGACGTGTTTGGCGTGAAGGGATACGTACCCAAGGCGTGCGGCAAGTATCGCTTTGGTGATACTCGGCACATCTTTAGCGATGTCAGCAAACTCAAGGCGCTTGGCTGGAAGCCCACACGCGGCGTGCACGACAGCGTGGATGCGTATCGCGGGTGGCTGCAAAGTGCCGACAATATCGCGGCGATTTTGGACTTTGCGAACAAGGCGATGGCGAAGATGAACGTGGTGCGGGAGATCAAGAAGTAGGCATTGGGGGCTGGGCACTGGGCATTGGTGAAAGGCACTTGTGATGGGACGAGTAAACGTGGATGTGCGGGTGCTGCTGACGGCGGCTGGCGTTGGCTCGCGCCTCAAGCCCATCACCGATTCGTTGCCGAAGGCGCTGGTGCCTGTTGCAGGCAAGCCGCTGCTGGAGTACTGGTTTGATGCGTTCGCGCATGCCAGCATTCGGCATGTGCTTGTCAACACGCATCACCTGCCCGAGCAACTCAGCGCGTACCTCGTCGGTAAGAACGCGACGGGACGCTTTGAGGTGCGTGAGACGTACGAACCAACACTTCTGGGCAGCGCGGGAACGATCACGGCGAATGCGGACTTTGTGCCACGTGAAAGGGAAAGCGGATCGGGCGGGTCGGGCGGCGCGGGTGAAGTACTCATCATCTACAGCGACAACTTGAGCAACGTTGATCTCGCAAAGTTCCTCGCGTTCCATCGCTCTCATGGCGATCCGTTCACGATGCTGCTATTTCGGGCCCAGTTTCCAGAGAAGTCCGGCATCGCCGAAGTCGCGCCCGACGGTAAAGTGCTCAGCTTCATCGAAAAGCCCAAGCAGCCCAAGAGCGATCTTGCCAATGCGGGCATGTACGCGATGAGCGCGGCGATGTGGCACGAGATCGCGTCATGGAAGGCCTTCGACATCGGCTTTGATGTGTTGCCTCGCATCGTCGCGAGCGGCCGTATGCATGCAATTGAGCACACCCACGTAGCCCGCGACAACAAGCCCTATCACCGCGACATCGGCACGCACGAGAGCCTCGCGATCGCAACGGCGGACGCGCCGGGCATCTTTGGTGCATGAAACAAGGCAGGCCGCAGCCTGCCTTGTTCTTTGGCGAATGTTGTCGGCGAATCACTTGCTCACCGACGGCGCCGCGCGCCAGCAAGCAGGGCGATGACTGCAACGCCAGTTGCACCGGGCGTGGGAATCGACACGATCCACGCTTGATCGCTGATGATCTGCGAGCCGTTGTTGAATGAACCCAGGCCCGAAAGCATCAGGCCGTCGCCGGATACCTGCGTGATGCGCAGGTTGGTCCACGCTGCGAAGTCGACCGCGTTCGCGCTGAGGAACTGCGAAGCGGTGAGGAAGTTGCCGGCAGTATGCGAGTAGACGCCGCCGTCGCTCATGACCCAGATGTCGCCGTTGTCGGAGACTTCGGTGGTGCCCAGTTCGAAGCTGGGTAGCAGCGTTGTGCCGGTGGCTGCGGACCAGCGGAATGAAGCTTGGCCGTTGCCTGCGCCGTTGGCACCAGCACCGCTCCATGTGTAGACGCCGTAGATCACGTTGCCATCGCCCGAGAGCGATTGGCCGCGGCTGAACTCTTGGAAGAAGAAGGGGCCAGGTGTCACACTCGAGGGACGCGAGAAGCTGACGGCGGACTGACCAAAGCGTGCGGCGGTACCACCACCAACAGGACCGATGAGACTCGCCATCGCGGTCAGGCCGTCGTTGCTCATGCCAAACCAAGACTGTTCGTCAAGGTCCGAGCCGGGCGGATTGAGGTTTTGTGCCGATGGATATGCTGCGGCCACGCTCTGCTCAACGTAGTTCGCGCCGTTCCAGTTGAAGACGCGTTGCCGCGTGAAGTCGACACCAAACTGGTCGGCGATCAGGCGCGAACCGTCAGCGGAGATGAACTTCGCGACGTGCGACTCAAAGGTGTCGACTGAACTTGCTGCGTTGCTCCATGCTCCGCCGCGGTAAACGTGTACTCTGTCTTGCGTGGGCAAGCCGATGCCGCGCATCGTGCTGAAAACGAAGTCGCCCGTGCGCGAAGCCTGCACGGTCGTCGGTGTTTTGCCGATGACGGTGCCGAGTGATTGCCACGTGCCGTTGCGCATGCGGAAGATGCCCGTGTCGGTCCGCGCAACCAGCGTGCTGCCGTCGCCGCTCATGTCGCTGACGCTGGCCTTCTGGCCGTTGGGCAGGTCAGCAACCGGCGTCACCGTCTGAGCGGCGGCAACGCTCACGCAAAGCCCGCTGGCACACACCAAACTAGCCGCCCACGTGGAAATGTTCATCGCAAGCCCTCTTCAAAGAAGCCGGCGCGCATCGCCTCCCAAGCGACGCGGATGCCGGTAGGTAAAGATGCCACAAGATCGGACGTAGGCCAGCAAAGTTCGCGGAATATCGGTTGTAGCGGCGCACAATCCGCGCGACGCGCGGTTTGTTTGGGGTTTGGAAGAACCGGTTCGTGCGCGGTTGCGGCGTTCGCGCGTAAAAAAGCCCGCGTTGGTCGCAGGCTTTCAGAAAACTCTTCACCGTTGTCCATCGTGCCGTTCACACCGGCCCATCACACCGGCTTGATGCCTTGCACCGGCCGATCCTCCAGCGCCACCGCTTCCCGGCTTTGCGTGAAGACCTTCTCGCCCGGCATCGGCGCGAATCGGCTGCCGTACATGGGCAGGCGCTTGTTCGCCGTGCTCTTGGGCAAGAAGGGAATGAAGACCAGCAGCAGCACCATCAGGCCCACGTTGGCCAGCAGCATCGGAATCGTCTGCGTGTAGCCCAGATAGATCATGACGCTGACGACCACAACTTGCGCGAGGGCGAGAGGAATCACCACGTTCCACGCACTGGTCATGATCTGGTCAAACCGCAGGCGAGGAATCGTCCAGCGGACCACCATCATGAAGCACACCACCAGCGTGACCTTGAACAGGAAGATGCCGATCTTGAGCAGCACTGCCAGCACGCCCATCAGGCCGCCAGCCGCGTCGCTGCTCAGCAGCGGAATCTCCGGCACAAACGGCAGGAACTGCAAGCTGTAGCCGCCAAAGAACAGCAACACCATGAACGCACTGCTCGTCACCAAGTGCGCGTACTCCGCAAGGAAGAACAATGCGAACCGCATCGACGAGTATTCGGTGTGATACCCGCCCACCAATTCCTGCTCGGCCTCGGCATTATCAAACGGTGCCCGGTTGCCTTCCGCCAGAATCGTAATAAAGAAGATGAGGCACGCCAGCGGCTGAGCAAACACCAGCCAGCCGTGCGTTTCCTGATACCGAATGATCCCATCCGGCCGCACCGTGCCAATAGCCAACAGCGCCGTCATCAACGCCAGCCCGAGGGGAATCTCATACGAGATCATCTGAGCACTGGCCCGCATGCCGCCCAGGAACGAATACTTGTTGTTGCCCGCATACCCGCCCAGCGTGACGCCATACACGCCGATGCTCGCCACCGCCAGCAGATACACAATCCCCACGTGTACGTTGGCCCCCATCACATGCACCGGCCCGCCAGCAATCACCATATCAATCACCGGAATCGTGAACGTGGGCACATCAATCACCCCGCCCCACGGAATGAGCACAAACCCCATCAAGGCGGGCACCACAATCGCAATGGGCGCAAGGCTGAACAACGCCTTATCCGCATGCAGCGGCGTGTAATCCTCTTTCAACATGAACTTGATGCCATCGGCCAGGCTCTGCCCCAGCCCGATCATGCCCTTGAGCGGCGACAAAATCGCCAGCCCAAAGTCAAACCCCACACGGTTTGGCCCAATGCGGTCTTGGATGTACGCCGAGATCTTGCGCTCAAAGTACACCAGGTACGCACAGAGCACAAGCACCACGTGCACCATCAAGAAGATGGTCGCCGCGGAAACGAGAAGTTGAGCGGTAAGCCAGGAGGGTGCAGTCATTGCGGGGGGAGAGTAGGCAGTGGGGATTGGGGATTGGGCATTACGGGTGGGTGAGGGGAACGGGGAGCAGGGAGCGGGGAGCGGGGAGCGGGTGAGCGGGTGAGCGGGTGAGCAGGTGGGTACCTCGGCACTCCGTGCCGAGCTCTTCCATCTTCTACACCTCGCTCCAGCCACCAACCAACCGTGCCACCGACCGCTGCCCTGAGCGGTCGGTGCGAGCCGCCAACCACGCCGCCACGCCCCACCGCCCACGCGGCATTCGGCATTCGTGATTCGGCATTCGTGCAAACCCCTCGCGCAGCCCAACGCCTGTGGGGAGGCCCACCCGCACTGCGACGCCACTTGATACTGTCTCGCCATGACAAATCGTAATTCCGCAGCGAATCGAGCCGAGGGCCCAGCGAAAGTTCCGACGGATGATCAGATTGAGAGCCTCGGTGTTCCGACGTACATCGCGCTCGACACGAGTTACATTGAGTCACAGTCCTTTAACTTCTTCGGTAATACGCTTGGTCCGTTCGTGATGCACGCCGCGACGAACAATATTCACGTTCTTATACCAGAAGTAGTGAAGCGCGAAGTCGAGTCACGCATCCGCGACAGAGTTGCGCAGGCCAAGTCGGCATACAAGTCGTTCCGCGACAAGATTGCAGTAATTCGCTCTATCCCCAACCACCCGCTCGCAGGCTACACCGACGACGAAGAATTCGCAAGGAATGCCGAGACGCTAATCAGCCTTTGGCATGAATTTTTGCACAAGTCTGCAGCAACAATTCTGCGGTTTGACGAAGCTTCTTTGGCCGACGTCATGGATGGATATTTCGACGTGAAAGCGCCGTTCGAGATGGGTGCAAAAAAGTCCGAGTTTCCCGACGCAGTCATCGTGTCCTCGCTACGAAACTTCGCGAAAGCCAACCGATGCAAGGTAGCGCTCGTCACTGACGACAACGGACTTAGGCTTGCATGTGAACAGTCGAAAGAACTAGTGGCGTTTGACGACACCGCTCCTCTGCTTGGCAGCATCATTCAGGCTAGAGAAGTCACAGTAACTAAGCTAAACGAAGGACTGCGTCTGCGCCAGCCTGATATTGATAAATCCGTCAAGCGAGCACTTCCGCACTGCTACTTTGGATTGGCGACAGACGAGTATGAAGACATTGAGATCGATGTCGATAGCGAGTTTGTAATCGATAAGTCAGATTACCGCGTTGTCGGACTGACCAAGACGCATGCTGTCATCGCTGGCACCGTTCAAATCTCAGCCGAGGTTGCCGTGGTCTTTAAGGACCCCAGTCGCGATATCGAGGATCCAGAGACCGGTCAAGCCTGGTCCTGGGGCTGGTTTCATGGAGACCTTCATGCATCCGCACAAGTTGAAGTCACGTTCCGCTCGCCCAGGAAGTCGCTCCAGCGAGGACGCCTCTACATCAATCAGTTGAACGTCGGCAGGAACAATGAGGTCATCCTTGATGGTTGTATACACAACGTGCGAAACGAGTACGAGGAACACGACTGACGTTCAATCAGCTTTATAGCTGGTGAACAATGTGTGGCCGCAAGTTTCCAATCTACGGCCACAGATTGCCAATCGCGTGGCCCAATTTGCCAATCGCATGGCCCGATTTGCCAATCACATGGCCCGAGTTGGCAATCGCATGGCCCAATTTGCCAATCGCATGGCTCGATTTGCCAATCGCGTGGCCCGAGTTGGCAATCTGTGGCCGCAGATTGGCGAAAATGAGCGTTGTTTTTGCGCTTTGCTGCCCTCGCGCCCCCGCCAGCACGCCGCCATCGCCGTTCGCGGCACCCGCGCGGCACACCAACCCGCCCGCACCCACCCCTCACCCCCCCACCCCC
>VYLN01000045.1_pt1 | contig 30564 bp, 21 predicted proteins | sample 5109471 | NCBI WGS metagenome assembly VYLN01 (sample SAMN12291806, study PRJNA351875) | freshwater metagenome | isolation source: freshwater lake | place: USA: Michigan, Lee Lake | collected 2013-08-06 | reverse complement strand
ATGTCCGCCGCACCAACCATTCCCGCCTCTGGCCCCGCCCCGGCCCCGACCCCGGCCCCGGCCCTCGCCATTGCCGACACCCGCGTCATTCTCGCGGGTCGCACGGGGTTGGACGCGGCGTTGCGGCTGGATCAGACGCTTGAACTGGTGCGCGTTGCAACATTGATCGAGGCAGTTGCCGAAGTCGCCATGCCACTGCCAGGCCAGCCCGAAGGTGTGACGGTGGTGGTGAGCGACGAGCTGGCGCGCGAAGCCGGGCAAGGCCGAGTAAACCGTTTATGCGAGCAACTCCGCGCAGGCCCCGCACGCGTTCGCATATTGCTCTCAAGAACGACTGATCCGACAGATGACTTCAAGCCCCAAAGCTGGGGTTTCGATGATGTTGTCGGGCCGGAGCGCCCGTCGGCAGATGTGCGGAGCATGATGAGAGCGATGCATGGCAAGCCAACACAACCTCGGCAAGAACCACAGGTTCAGCGCGAACCTGAAGCCATTCGCGAGCCGCAGGTGACGCCCCCGCAAGTCGCGCGCGAAGCTGTGCCTGCCGTCGCGGCGCCCGCGCCGCAGGTCAGTGTCGCTCCCGCCATCGCAGCAACGCGTGCAGCCGTTCAACCGCCCGCACCGCTTGTGCAAGCCTTCGCGGGATTGGGTGACGCCGTTCTCGTCGCTGAGTTGCTTCGCGGCTGCGATGTCACCGCCGTTGCACTCACGCTGCTGCGCGATCGCCTGCAAGATCCATCCATCGAGTTCATCTCGCAAGAGTCGCAAGCCAAGAGCGCACTCGCAGGCACCACGCCCGCCGCTCGCGTGGGTTGGGATGAAGCAACCTACGGCACCCTCCGCGCTGCGCGCACGCCGCAAGACCAGCTCATTCCCGCCGCCCGCTGGTTCGCGGGTTGGCTGCGACTGCACGACCAGCAAAACCAACTGCGCGAAGCTGCTTTCACGGATTCGCTCACCGCTGCCAACAACCGCCGATACTTTGACCTCTTCGCCACGCGAGCACTCGGAGCCGCGCGCGAGAAACGGCACTACCTCACGATTCTGCTCTTCGACATCGACAACTTCAAGCAATACAACGACATGTACGGCCACGAAGCAGGCGATGAAATCCTCATCGAAGTCGCCAAGCTCATGCGTGCGGTGGTGCGTCCCACCGATCGCGTCTGCCGGCTGGGCGGCGATGAATTCGCCGTGATCTTCCACGATCCGCAAGGCCCGCGGCAAGAAGGCAGTCAGCACCCCGCCGACGTGCGCAACATAGCGATACGTTTTCAGCAGCAAGTCAGCGAACACAAGTTCCCCAAACTCGCCGACAAAGCCCAAGGCACGCTCACCATCAGCGGCGGCCTCGCGACGTTTCCTTGGGATGGTCAAACTCCCGCAGAACTGCTCGCCCACGCTGACAAGTTGCTGCTGCAAAGCAAGAAAGCCGGCAAGAACGCCATCACGCTGGGGCCTGGTGCATTGCACAGCTGAAATGCAAGCACAAACGTGTGAGCACAGTAACAATCTTGCGCTGGCCTGCGAAATTTAATTGCCTTTTTACGGCATGCTACTGGCACGAGCGGGGAAGATGATGTATGTTGTGCAAACCAGAAGCGACATTCTTTCCACGCCCTGACGTGACGCGTGCGTGAGTCTCTGCTGGTGAAGTTGTCGTCATTCGCCAGTCTTTCAAACGCATCTGTGTTTGTCTGCACATGGCACAGTTCGCCAGCGCGTTCGCTTCGCGTTGTAGCGATGTTGTCCGGTCGTACGGAACTCGTTCATCCGTGTCAAGGTGAGGGAAGAACGCATTTGTTCGCGTTCCAGAAGCGTGATAGGCCTTGTTGGCCTCACGCAAGCTATCCGTGCGCACCGTACTTGGAGGTTTGGTTATGGCAAAGCGTCCCAATCAATCATTTGGTTACTCCGCGCCTCAGGGCGACGATAGCGGTGCCAGCGGCGGCGGTGGTGACTTTGAACTTCCGCCCGCAGGCGACAGTACTGGTGGCAGCAACGACAGTGGCGACGAAGGTCAAAGCAATGCCAGCGCTCAACTCACGAGTGCACTCGATGCGTTTACCGCAAAGCTCGGCGAGATGGTGAACCAGTCAGCAAGCGTGCAAAGCACAGACGGCACCGATTACGCCGAGGAAGGCAACATCGTTGGTGCTGGCATCAGTGATGGAGGTGAAAATGGACTGCCCGGTGAACCTTCGATGGTCGTGTTCACGGTCGAGGACACGGACGAAGAATCTGTGCGACAGATTCTTTCAGACACCATGGGGGTGCAAGCAGCCAGTGATGACAGCTTCCCAATCACCGTCCACAAGACGGGCGTGATTGAAGCACAATCGCATCGGTTCAAAATGCGTCCTGCACCGTGCGGCGTTTCAGTTGGGCACTTCCGCATCACGGCAGGCACACTGGGTGCGCTGGCTGTTGGTCGCACCGCACCGCGCACGAATCGGTTGCTGGTGCTGAGCAACAACCACGTTCTTGCCAATTCCAACAACGCGGCGATCAACGACAACATTCTTCAGCAAGGCCCGTTCGATGGTGGTGCGAATCCGGCTGATCGGATTGCGCTGCTTGAACGCTGGGTGCCCATCAACTTCGCAGGAGGCGCGAACTTTGTCGATGCAGCAACCGGCTGGGCTTGGCCCAACCTTGTCCGCAAGGAGTTCGTGTACTTGCAAGGCGGTCAGCCGCGGTTCTTCCGTATCGGCAACTTGGTCGTGAATCCCGTGCTGGGCTTGAACGTTGCCAAAACAGGCCGCACGACGCAGCTTACTTCCGGCCGGATCGTTGCGTATCCCTCGACGATCCGCGTGAATTACGGCGGCGGACGTGTGGCACTGTTCACGGATCAAATCACGATTCGCAGCAACAACGCCAACCCGTTCAGCGCGGGCGGTGACTCCGGATCGCTCATCTGGACAGCCGATAGCCGGCGTGCGGCGGTCGGGCTGCTCTTCGCGGGTGGTGGTGGGCTCACGTTTGCCAATCGCATCACGCGCGTGTTGACCGCTCTTGACATCCGTCTGATCGTGTGACAAATCACGTCAAAGCACACGCGTGCCGACGAAGGTTGCCGCGCGTGTATCATCTTCCGCCTCTTTCCGAATCGAGATTTCAATGTCAACGCCCCATGACGGACCAATTCCCTACGACCCCTCGCAAGACGATCAGCCATCGGGCCACGCGCCTGGCAACGCGGCGAGGATACTTGCCTTGCACGAGGCTCGGCTGATGGCAATTCCTGGCGTGACGGGTGTGGGTGTAGGTGCAGGCCCGCTGGGTGTCAGCGAACTCGTGCTTTATGTGAGCAATTCTCTCGTAAAAGCACCACGAACTCTGGATGGACTCAATGTCCGAGTCATCGTCACCGGACCGATTGACGCGCAGTGAGTGCCGCGCTTTTCCGCTGTTGAATCTCACCGTACCCTCACACATGCTCGCTACTCGCGTCGCCGCTGTGCGATATCTCAATACTGCTCCGCTCATTGAAGGCCTTGAAAAGTTGCAAGGCTTGACGCTGTTGCCCACCGTGCCCAGTCGCATCGCCGACATGGTGATCGTTCGCGAAGCTGATGTTGGGCTTTGCTCGATTGTCGATTGCATCGCGAGTGACACGCCGCTCGCGTTGCTGCCTGTCGGCATGATCGGCTGCGACGGCCCGACGCTGACCGTGCGGCTGTTTTCCAGTGTGCCCTTCGAGCAAGTTACTACGCTGAGTGCCGACACGGATAGTCACACCAGCGTCATCCTCGCGCAGGTGCTGCTGCGAAAGTTGTACAACATCACGCCCCGCGTCGCATCGTTTCATGTGCGCGAGCGGCTGCCTGTGCATGCAGGCAGCGGCGATGATCCATGGCCGCAAACGCTGCTGATGATCGGCGACAAGGTGGTGACCGACAGCCCGCCCGCCGTGCGATTTTCGCATCAGCTTGATTTGGGCGAAGCGTGGAAAAAGCTCACGGGCTTGCCGTTTGTTTACGCGATGTGGATGTGCCGGGCTGATCGCATGCAAGAGCCGGCGATTGCGAACGCCGCGTCGCTGCTTGACCGTCAACGCCGGCACAATGCAACGCGATTGGATTGGATTGTGCAAACGCGCGCGCCGCTCGCGCAGTGGCCCATTGATCTAGCAACGCAGTACGTGGGCGAACTACTGCGATACAACGTGGGCCTGCGCGAGCGTGAAGCTGTTGCGATGTTCTTGCAGATGGCAAGCGAACTCAACTTGCTGCCCAACCGTCAACCCACGTGGGCCATGTAACTGCTATTGATTGACTTCGCGTGCCTCCACTCCCCGCCATCCGCCATCCACTGCTCGCATCGCTGGAATCGCAGTTGCGACTGGCGCCGCGCGATGCGATTCTGCGCGATATCGAACGCATCGAGCAATTGCCCAGCGATGTTGATCCCAAGCAAAGTTACCCGCTCGACTGGATCGTCTTTCGCATCACAGGGTTTCGGCCCGACAACGCGAGCGAACGCGCCATCACGGGCGAGGCCTTGCTTGCTGATGCATGCGCACTGTGCGAAACGCTGTGTGCCCGTGTTCACTTGACGTTGCAAGAGTGTGCAGACGTGCAACCCATCACGCTCGCACAGTTGCGCGAGCGTTGGAACGTGAGTGAACCCACAATCAAGCGATTGCGTCGCGCGGGGCTCGTGACGCGCCGCGTCGAAGATGCTTCGCAGGTCATCAGCGTTGCCTCAGCCAGCGTTGTCGCCGCGTTTGAGTCGCGACATCCGCAGTTGCAGGCACCCGCAAGCAAACCCAAGCGATACGACCAAGCAGTCAAAGCTCGGCTCGTGCGCCGCGCATCGGCGTACATGCGCAAACTGGGCTGGAGTGCATTTCGCTGTGCGCAGCGACTTGCGGAACAAGAAGGGCTGAGCGAAGAAGGCGTGCGCCAGTTGCTGCTCCGCGAACTACCGCCGCCGTCCATTCCCGCAGAAATCTCGCCTCGCCGGGCTGGCGCAATGCTGCGCATGCACCGCTTGGGCGTCGAAGTTGCCGTGCTCGCGCAGCTTTCTCGCCGCAGCGGCACTGTGGTGCGGCGAGAACTGCAGCTCGCTCGATTTGCAACACTCACCGAGCTGCCCATTGCACCGGCGTCGCCAATCACCGATGCACAAGCGACACAAGCACTCGCGCATGCGCAGGTCGTGGCAAACCTGCGCACGCCCTGGCCCGCCGATTTGCTCGAACTGCTTGCTGATTGGCGTCAGCGCGCGCCCCTCACGCCCGCGCTCGAACGCGTGCGGACCATCGCCTTCAGCGCACTGCGTCAACGAGCCGCTGACACGCTCGCGTCGCTCGATCACCTGCATCCGCGTGCATCGTCGCTCGATGAAATCGAAACTGCGCTGCGTCACGCGACGCTGGTGCAACGCGAACTCATCCGCAGCCAACATCGCCTGCTTATCGAAACGATCGATGCCCGCGTGGGGCATGCCGTTGAGCAGCTCAGTGCCTGGCGAGTCATGACGCTGCTGCAAGAAGCCATCGCGGCTGCGAGCGAAGCGTCGTTGCACTTTGACCCAACCCGTGGCGGGCGACTTGCTGCGGTCGTGGGTATCGCTGCTGACAAAGCCGTCACGCGCATCGTACGAAATTGGCTACCCGCGCACGCAACCGCTTCACGCAGGGCACAAGCGATTCTGGGGCCGGGCATTCTCGTGCCCGATCTCACTCGGCGAATGAATCCTTGGCAGAAACACACCGACGCCGACTCGCGCATCGTTCGCGGCGTTTTCACGGGCACACTCGCCGAGCAACATGCGAAGCTGCTGGTTGCACGATTCGGCTTGCTGGGCAGCGCGCCGCGCACGCGTGCGGCAACTGCGAAGGAACTCGCGCTTGATGAGATTCGGTACGCGCACGCGGAGTCTGCCGCTATTCGAGCAGCGATTGCGGCGGTGTGAGATCGCGAGCGACGACGGGTTACACGAGTTTCAAAAACAAACAAGGACACGCAGGCGTGTCCTTGTCATTTTCGCTGTGATGTGTTTGCCGAAACCGTCGCGTTCACTGCTGATCCGGCTTGCCCACCGCCCACTCTTCGATGTCGATAGGAGCCTGACGACCGAAGATCGTGACCAGCACGCGGATGATGCCTTTGTCGGGGAACATTTCGTCCACCGTGCCTTCGTACGTCGCGAACGCGCCTTCCTTGATGACAACGTGCTCGCCCTTGCTGAAGCTGAGCTTGATGACCGGCTCGTCTTCGGGCTTGCGGCTGTCGCGCAGCATCTTGTCGATCTCGTGTTCTTTCATCGCCGTGGGCCGGCCTGCGGTGCCGACGAAGTCGCCCACACCCGTCGTTTCTTTGATGAGGAAGAAAACGTCCTGCGGGATGCGGCCGTCGGGTTCGAGCTTCATCTCGACGAACACATAGCCCGGATAGAGCTTGGTTTCCGTCACCTTCTGCTTGCCGTTCTTGACGGTCTTGGTCTTTTCGGTAGGCACCACGATGCGGCCCACCAGGTGCGTCATGCCTTCGATCTGCACTTTGCGCAGCAGCGTGGCTTGCACGCTGCTTTCCTTGTTGCTCGCAACGCGCAGCACGAACCAGTTCATGCCCGGCTGCGTCAGCACTTCGTCGGCGCCCAGCTTGCCCGTAATCACCGTGTCAGCCTTCACGGCTGGCTGTTCTGAATGTTGTTTCTCGCTCATGACCAACCTCTTTTCTGGTCGCGTCGATTGCTCGACGCAATGAAAGACTTTCTGAACCGACACGATTTCTCGCAAACCGACTGAAAAACGAGACTGAAAACCCGAGTGATAACGGCGTTGAACGTGTTGTCTTGCTCGCGTCTATCACGCCAGCAGCACACGCCCAACGCCGGAAAAACCAAACCAAACCAACTCGCAAACTTGCATGCCGCTCAAACAAGCCGACATGCGGACCAACCCAAACTCAAGCCCCAACCAAAAGCGCAACCCAAACGCCAACTCAGAAGCGAACAATCCAGTCCATCAACGCCTTCTTCAAAATCGTGTCCCACACGAAGATGAAGCCCGCGATGAGGAACGTCGCACTGATGACCACCAGCGTGGAGTTGATGATCGTCTTGCGCGTGGACCAATTCACCTTGCGCATTTCTTCATCGGTGGCGATCAGGAAATCAACCGAAGAAGGCCTGCGACCAACAAACGTGTAGATGAGCACCAGGCCCGAAAGCATGATGAGCCCCGCGACGCTGCCTTGCAGATACGTGGGGTTGAAAATCGGAATCTTGTTGATGGCGTTGGTCTCGCGCTGAATGTTCGCACGCACCACGGTGTCGCCCGCGCCCACGTCCATCCGGCGGGCATCACGCATCACGCCATCGCCCTCGGCTTTGAACTGGCCGACGGTCACCGTCGCACGCTTGCCATCAGGAGAAGGCGTGAACGTCTCAACCACGCCGCTGCCGACGGGGAAATCTTGATTGTCAATCAGCTTGACGAACGTCGCAGCCGAGCCCGTCGCGATCTTCGCGTCAGCAGGCACCGCAACTTCAACCGTGTAGCCTTTGGCAGGCAGGTTGATGGTCGCAAGGTTGCGCCACGCCCAGCCCGCGCCAGCCAGGAACAACATGCCCACCGCGATTGCGCTCAGCACGCGCACCCAGTAGCCCCGGCCCCACTTGTAAATGCCAAAACCGCCTTCACCGCCCGCATCAGCGGCAGCAGGCGTGGAGGGAGGCTGGCCGCCGCCCGAGGCATTTCGAACTGTCAAAGTCTGCTCGGCCATAGAGAAGCCACTTATCCCGCGAGAACGGATTTCTCATCTACATCTGACTTCTCAGATGCTGGTGAGGGCTGGCCGTTCGCACAAAGCGTCTGGCAGCCACCCGAGTCGATCAACCAAGCACGCCGGGAGGGAATTGAACCCGCAACCTGCGGATTTGGAATCCGCTGCTCTGCCAATTGAGCTACCGGCGTAGGAATAGGCATTGGGGACTAGGGATTGGGCATTGGGAAAGGCGAATGCCAGGCATGGCTTTCACCAATGCCCAATCCCCAGTCCCCAATGCCTCAGCCTTTACTTCCGCTTCACCTTGTGAATCGTGTGCTTGCGCAGGCGGGGGCTGTACTTGCTCAGGCCGTCCTTGAGACCTTCGGGCATGCCGCCCTTGGTGTTCACGGACGAGCGATAGTTCAAATCGCCCGTTTCGCTGCACTGCAGCCACACGAACTCACGGGCCATTGACTTCTTCTTTGCCATGACTCAACTCGCTTTCGAACGGACTTTGGCTCATCCACCGCCGCGACCACCATCGCGGACAGACAATCCATAGGTGACAAGCGGCCTTCGGGTTCATCCCAAAGGCCGCGGAGGGAAATATAGGCGCGGGGAGGGGAGGGGGCAAAGCGCGGCGGACAAGACTCTGTTTGGATTCTGTCCTATCACGACGGCTTGGCCGGCTACTCGATGCCTTGATGCCGAGTGCCTTGCTGCCTTCCGCCGTTTCGTTACTTCTTCTCAAGATCCACCACCACCGGCAAGTGGTCGCTCGCTTCCGCTGTGTCCGTCGCTTTCAGCCCCACGCGTTGCAGGCTTTCGTCCTCTAGGCGTGAGGCATCCAGCACGAACGCTCGCTTTGCCTTCGCCGTGCTGTCGCTGTAGACCAGCCAGTCGAGTCGGCCCGGGCCGAAGGCGTTGCCGCCTTCGGTCCAGGTGGTGTAGGTGCGGTCGCCCAGCGTCATCGCGTCGGCGAAGGTCTTATCGCTGCCGTCCAGGTCGGTCTTGGTCATCAAAATCTCGAGCGGCGTGCGCGAGCCGACGAGGTTGTAGTCGCCGCCGATGATGGTGATGGTGCCCGGCTCGTTGTCGAGTTTGTCGAGAGCTTCCACAATCGCGCGAGCTTCGGCGATGCGGCGAGTGTCTTCGGAACTGCTGCTGCTACCGCCACTCTTGAGGTGGACGCTGCTGGCGATGATGTCAGGTCCGGGCACATCGACGCGCACACCAGCAAATCGCACGTTGCTGGGCTCGCGCTGGCCTTCGGGATGGACTTTGAGGTAAGGCGTGACCAGTTCAACCGGATACTTGCTGACGACCGCCACGCCGCGATTGTCGCGCACGGTGCCAGGCAAACCCGCCGCGTGCCAAGTGCCGCCAACGTTGGTACTAAACCACGCGGCGAGGGCCTCGTTGCTGGTGTATTCCCACTCTTGAAAGAGATAGACGTCGGCATCGAGAGCTTTGAAAATCCTGCCGTATACCTCGGGCTTGGCTTCGGGCGCGCTGCGCAGCACGTTGTAGCTGACGACGCGATACGAGCCGTCCAGTTTCGGCGGGATGCCCATCGTGCTGCGGCGTGCGCCGCTCATGCAGTGCTCGGGCAGTTTGCCGCGGAAAACTTCGCCGCTGCTGGTGATTGTGCCATCCAGATCGCGCGTGACCACCGCGCCTGAGAGCATGCCGCTGCTGAGCAAGCCTTCTTTGGGAATCAGGACCGGGCCGCTGGGCGTGCGGCTGATGCGAGCCTCGTACCAGGCACTCGCGTACGTCGGTGCGGCTGCAAAATCCCAGTCTTCGCGCGCCACCGGCTGGCGATTGCCCGCCGCGTCGTAGCTGAACATCGTCACGCCCCGCCCAAACCCGCGCTTGCCGTTATTGTCGATGCGAGGCCAGCAGAAGGCGACTTCGACATCGATGCCCAGCGCGCGCACAGCGTCGGAACCTGTGGTGGGACGCATGCCGGTTGCAGGGTTGTTGTCGGCGTCGAAAAGAATCGACGTGGTTTTGTTTGTCGATTGCAGCGTGTAAGGCTCGCCCGTGGTTTGGAAGCGGACATACGTGTGGTGTTCATCGCTGGCGAGCATGACGCCTGCGGGCCACTCGTTCATGTCGCCGTCGAGGGTGACGAGTGCGCCGAGAACTTCTGGCGCGCGGGTGGATGGCTTCTCGCGAGTGGGCTTGCCTTGGTTAGTGGTACAGCCTGCGAGGGTGAGCAGCATCAAGGCAGAAACGGTCGTGCGGGTGAGCATGCACGAGTATCTGCGCGCGGGATGGAAAACGCAAACGCTTACGATGCAACTTGTGCCGCGGGCCACAGCGTCCGGTTCTTACCGGTTTCTTTGGCTCGTTTTTCGAACTCTGCCATGTCGGCGACGGTGGTTTTCCGCAGGAAGTCTTGGAATTCGCCCCGGTTGGCTTTCCAGAAACTATGGCAGGGGCAGGCGCGGTCGTCGGAGCAGATCGCTGTGCCCAGCATGCAGCGGTTGAGCACGGCTGGGTCGTCGAGGGCGACGCAGATGTCGTGGAGCGTGATATCTTCGGGAGCACGGGCGAGGGTGACGCCGCCGCCGATGCCCCGTTGCGTGCGGACGATGCCGCGTTTGCTGAGAATCTGCACGATTTTGGCGAGATAGGGTGCCGGGATGGCGGTAGCTTCGGCGATGTCCTTGACGAGTACGGACTTGCTATCGCTGCAAGCCACAAAGCCCAGGGCACTGGCGGCGTATCCACTTGCTTGGCTGAGCATGAATTCCTCCGTCCCACCCGTACGTGTGCAGTCGTGCCGGACAGGATTGCCCAGAACAGGATGGGAGTATAGAGGAGTTTGGACTAACTTGTCCGAATTTCCAGAGCATTTGTTGAAAAAATGAAAGGAATTGAATTTTCATCTTTTATCGGTGTCTTAAAAACTTGGGAACCCTAATGAAAAACGCCGCGTGAAGCGGCGATTGAGCGAGTCGGCGTGCCGGTTGATCACACCCGCAGTTGTGGGTGTTCGTGCTGGCCTGTACGGGCGGGGAATTTGTGGCCAGCGTCGCGCAGGGTTTTCTCGCGTGAGGCGAGTTCCATGTCGTGATCGACCATCATCTTGGCCAGCTCATCGAGCGTGACGGTGGGGGCCCAGCCCAGTTTGGCCTTGGCCTTGGCGTAGTCGCCCAGCAGCAGGTCGACTTCCGACGGACGTAGGTAGCGCGGGTCAAAGCTCACGAAATCTTTGTAGTCCATGCCAGCGTGGGCGAAGGCGAGTTCGCAGAAGTGGCGGACGCTGTGGGTCTGGCCCGTTGCGATGACGTAATCATCGGGCTTATCTTGCTGGAGCATCATCCACATGGCTTTGACGTAATCGCCCGCGTAGCCCCAGTCGCGCATGGCGTCGAGATTGCCCAGGAAGAGCTTGTCTTGCAGGCCCAGCTTGATGCGACCGACGGCACGCGTGATCTTGCGCGTCACGAAGGTTTCGCCTCGGCGTGGGGATTCGTGGTTGAAGAGGATGCCGCAGCTTGCGTGCATGCCGTAGCTTTCGCGGTAGTTGACGGTGGCGTAGTGGGCGAAGACCTTGGCGCAGGCGTAAGGCGAGCGCGGGTAGAAGGGCGTGCTTTCCTTCTGTGGGGTTTCGAGCACCTTGCCGTATTGCTCGCTGCTGCTGGCTTGATAAAAGCGAATCTGCATGCCCGACTCTTGCTGCAGTTCGCGGCAAGCATCCAGCATGCGCATCGCGCCCTGCGCGACGGTGTCGGCGGTGTAAATCGGCATGTCGAAGCTCACGCGGACGTGGCTTTGTGCGCCCAGGTTGTACACCTCATGAGGCCTGCAGCGACGCAGGACTTCGGTCAGGCTGCTGCTGTCGCATAGATCGCCGTAGTGCAGGCGCAGGCGGTTGTGCTGCACGTGCGGGTCTTGATAAATCCCTTCGATGCGGCCCGTGTTGAACGAACTGCTGCGGCGGATGATGCCGTGGACTTCGTAGCCTTTGGCGATCAGGAATTCGGCGAGGTAGCTGCCGTCTTGGCCCGTGATGCCGGTGATTAGCGCGCGACGCGTGGTGGTCATGAAAAACTCCGAAATTCCGGCACCGCCGGAATCTGACACGATAGGACGTTTATCGGCTGAACTCGTACGCTACACCGGCCAGAAGTGCTTGCCAGCGGGTTTTACAGGCGGTGGGAACAGCACAGGCGGCTCGCCGCCTTGGTGAATTTCACTTTTGGCGGGTGGCGGCGGCGAGTGCATGGTCGCGGCATCGTCGCGAATGACAAGCCATGCGGACTGTGCGAGCAGGAGTGCAGAGAGAATGGCGGGGCCAGCGATGCGAGCGAGTTCTTGGATGTTTGGGAGCAGGCGGGGCGAGTTGATTGCGTGGGCGCGGGCGCACAACAGTGCCAGTACCATCAGAACCATGGGGTCAAAGTACCGCTGCCAGGTTTCGACGCTGGCGCTCATCGCGGCGCAGTACGCTGCGATGGCGCAGAGATAGATCAGCCTCGCTCGCAGCGTTTGCACGCTCAGCAACGCTGCGAGCATGAGTGCGCCCCACATTGAGCCCAGCAAGATGATGGGGCTGGTGTGATTGGCGATGGCGGGCAGCTTTTGCGTGAGGTTCCACACGCCGGTGCGCCTGCCTGCGTCGTAGTTATACGTGGTTTCGGGAATGATCGCGATGACTGCGCCGATGGCGAGGGCGATGAAGATCCATGCGCGATTGCGTTGCCAGAGATCGCGAAGCGGCTCGATGATGAAGGGCAGCATGAAGCAGCCGAAGATGCCGGACATGGTGAGGTAGAACGCGGCGGAGGGCGAAAGGACCATGTCGAGCAGCGTGCGCGGCGGGTAGAAGCCTTGAAAACGCGGCGGGACCAGGCCGCCCCAGTAGTGGATGAAGAGTGTGAGCGTAATGACGGCGGGAATGCAAGCGGCGATGGCGAGCACGCCGCGGATGATGGTGGGGCGGTTGAGCGATGCTTGGAAGATGGATGCCAAAGACCCCGCTTGGGAAGTTGGGGTGCCCAGAAAGCAAGCGAAAACCAGCGGCCCGGCGACCCAGATGTGGATTTGTCGGGTAAGGACGAGGGCAACCAGCAGCGCGCCGGCGCAGGCGAGCCATGCGGGCGTGATGCGATCGCGCAGGGCGATGGCGAGAATCGCGAGGACGCACAGCCAGCCCAATCCATCAGGCAACATGTAAGCGGCGGGGTAGAGCGTGTAGTTGCTGCAGAGCAGTGGGAGGCAGAGCGCGAGCAGCGGGAGCCAAACGAAGAGTTTGCGCGGCAGGCGGCGAGCGAGTGAGCCGATTGGTGGTGAACTGCTGCGATCAACCAGTGCCGATGCGTGCGATCGCGTTACGAGCGTTGCGAGCAGCCAGAAGAAACCGCCCATGATGACCGCCGCGAGAAATTGCAAGGCAAGCAACGAGCCGCCAGTGAGGCGATAGACGAAGGCGAAGAGCAGGTGATATCCAGGCGTGGTTGCGGAGAGGTAGTCCCAGGGGTCAAAGGCTGGCAGAGCGTCGGCAAACTGCTGGATTGACGGCACGTGGTAGAGTTTTTGGTCATACGCCACGCGCGAGGGGACGCGTTGGCTGGCGATGAGAACGCCAGCGAGAATCGTGAAGAGGATGAGTAGCGTGCGACGCATTGTGCTATTGCATCATTGCATCGGTTGCTGAACGGTTTCGCCGTCGCGTTTGTTGGGTGCTATCGTGGGCAAGCGGGGCGGAGTGTCGGCGTTGCGGCAACGTCTGGGGGCTGAAGTGGAACGTTCAGGAGCGACCGGATGCCAGTTGGCGCAATCATGCGGGCGATGCATAAACCCATTTACGAGAGGCGTTTGCAAACGCTGGTCTCGACTATTGTGCCGTTTCTGAAGCAGGGGGACCGCGTGCTTGATGTGGGCTGCGGCAATGGCACGCTGGGCAAAGCGCTTATGGATGCTAAGCCCGGCACGTTTGTCGCCGAAGGACTCGAGCGAGCGGTGCGCGGGGGCGAGCCGATCAAGGTGCACGCGTATGACGGCGTCAAGATTCCGTTCGGTGATGGCGCGTATGACGTGGTCATCGTTGCGGATGTGCTGCACCACGAGCCGGACCCGGATCGGCTGATGCGCGAATGTGCCCGTGTTGCGAAACGGGCGGTCATCGTGAAGGATCACCAGGTTGCCGGGCCGCTCGCTCAGCAGCGGATTAGCTTTATGGATTGGGCGGCGAATGTGCCTTATGGCATCGTGTGTTTGTATCGCTACAACACGCCCAAGCAGTGGGACGAGTTCCCTGCGCGATTCGGACTCAAGGCGGCGGGGGAGTTTCGGTCGATGGATGTCTATCCGCCGATTGTCAACGTGATCTTCGGGCGGAAGTTGCACTACTTGGGCGTGCTGGAGAAGGTGTAAGCCGCTCGCCGGAGGCGAATTTCCGCTCGTGATTGTTTCGCTTGTCAAACTAGCTCGACCGCAGCAATGGGTAAAGAGTGCGTTCGTGCTCTTTGGGCCGCTGTATGGCTTGCGAGATTTGATCGCGCAAGGGCGCGATTGGCGCGAGGTGCTGGTGCAGGCACTGGTCGCGGCGGGTGTTTTCGCGCTGGCGAGCAGCGCGTGCTATGTCTTCAATGATTTGCGTGACGTCGAGCGCGACCGGGTACATCCGCGCAAGCGGCTGCGACCGATTGCGAGCGGCGCGGTTTCTCCTACGGCTGCGGCGGCGATGATCGTGCTGCTGCTGTTTGCCGCGGCGGGATTGTCGTTACTGCTGCACACTGCCATGCGGCCCATCACGGTGCTGATGGTGCTGATTTATATCATTAATACCACGGCGTACTCGGCAGGACTCAAAGATCGTGTGATTGCGGACGTCATCAGTCTGTCGCTGGGGTTTGTGCTGCGGGTGCTGGGCGGGTGCTTTGCGGTGGGCATTAGCCCCAGCACGTGGCTGCTGAATTGCACGCTGTTTTTGGCGATGTTTCTGGCCTTTGGCAAGCGACTGGGCGAACGGCGCACGGCTGAAGCCGCTGGCTACGAAGCCAGCAGTGCCCGCGTGGTGCAAGGCAAGTACACCGACAACTTGCTGCGCATGGCAGTGGTCGTCACCGCCGTTGCGGCTTTGCTGACATACGCGGGATACATCCAATCGCGCGAGCACATCTTCAGCTTCGCGGCCTTTGGTGTGCCGGCGGGTTTCAACTGGTTGTGGCTCACCACGCTGCCCGCGCTTTACGCCATGTTGCGCAGCATGGTGCTGATTGATCGCGGCGATTACGACGACCCCACCGAGATGTTTGTGAAGGACGGGCCGCTGGCGATTGCGGGCGTTGGTTTCTTCGCGATGTCGGTGCTGGTGCTGGTCATGCAAGCCCGACTAGGCGGCTGAGCATGAGTTATTCCCCCGAAATGTATGCTATCGGAACGTAAAAGACCGATAGCCCACCCGAAACTGATCTGTACCCGCCGCTCGCTGGGTTTGCCGAGTGGTCGCGATGATCACAACTTGTGATTGCAACTGAGGAAAAGTACATGCACCAGCCCCGCACGCTCTCGGTCTCGGTCGTCATGCTGCTTGCTCTTTCGGCTGGTGTTGCGATGGCTCAGACGGGGCCGCAAGGTGCGCAGGTTGTCCGGGGCGATGTGCAGATTTCGCGAGGGGCCGACGACCGCACGGTGATCCGCGCGAGCGACCGGGCGATCATCAACTACCGTTCGTTTGACATCGGCAGCGGCGAATTAGTGCAGTTCGTGCAGCCGAATGCGAATTCGCGCGTGCTCAATCGCATTACGGGTGGCGAGCCCACGCGGATTGATGGCTCGATTCAGGCCAACGGACGTGTGTATTTTGTGAATCGTGCGGGCATCGCCTTTGGCGCGGGCAGCGTCGTGGATGCTGGCCGGTTCTATGCCATCGCGGGGAATATCACGGATCGCGATTTTGTTCGCGGCGTCGATCGCTTCACGCTGACGGGCAATGTGACCAACGAAGGCTCGATCTCGGCGAAGGATGGCGTGGTGTTGGCGGGGCAGAGCGTGAACAACTCCGGCACGATCACGAGCGTTGATGCAAGCGCTGTGATGGTGGCGGGCGGACAGGTGCTGGTGCGCGAGGGTGATGGCCGAACGTATGTGAGTGTGGGCGATGTGAAGCAGACCAAGCCCGCAGCCAAGCGGCTGAGCCTGGGCGGCGGCGACATGCTGGGCAATCGGCTGTTTGAGAATAAATCGGCGAGTTCGAGTGTTACTTCGACAGGCGCAGTCGCCGCTCGGCAGGTGCATGTTGAAAGCACGGCGTCGACAACAGTGGCGGGCACGATCGATACGAGCAACGTGAACGGCGCTGGCGGCGATGTCCGCGTGTTGGGCGATACGGTTCGCGTGGCTGGCAACATCGACTCGCGCGGCACCACGCAAGGCGGCGATGTGCTGATTGGTGGCAATTGGCAAGGCAGCGGCGACGAACGCCGAGCGACCACGAGCGTTGTGACCAGCGACGCGAGCATCAACACCAGCGGCGTGAACACAGGCAGCGCGGGTACGGCAGTGGTGTGGGCTGATGGGCACACGAGTTTCGCTGGCACGATGCTCGCCAAGGGTGGCGACCACGGCGGCGATGGAGCGTGGGTTGAAGTGAGCGGGAAAAATACGCTGGATTACAAGGGTTTTGTGAACGCCAGCGCGAGCAAGGGTGAGAGCGGGACGCTGCTGCTGGACCCCAAGAACATCATCATCGTCGATGGCGCGAGCGGCACCCTGAGCGGGACTGGATTCAACGATTTCTCCGCATCCACATTCAGTTTCGACACCGACGCCTTGACCGGCGTACTCAATACTGGCACCGGCGTGGTGCTGCAAGCCAACAACGACATCACTATCAACGAAGCCATTACCGTCAACAACGCGAGTGGCACGGGTGGATCGCTCACACTCAACGCACTGCGCTCCATCGTAATCAACCAGCCGATCGAGACAGATGGGGGTAACGTCACGTTCATCGCCAACTTCGGCCTAGGCGGGGTCGGTACGGAACGCGACTTTGGCACAGGCGGTATCTCATTCGGCGGCTCTGGCAGCATCAGCGCGGGTACAGGTATCGTCACGGTCCAGGTCAATCCGTCATTGGGCATATTCGTGCCAGGCGGCATCGTTGTGGGGCCGGTCGCAGCCTCGCGACTGGTGCTTGACGGCGGCGTGGCGATTTCTCAGTCTGGTGACCTCAACGTTGGTGAGCTGCTCATCCGCAGCGCCGGTCCTGTCACGCTGACGCGGACGGGCAACGTCATCGGCAAACTTGCCGGCGACATGTTCGATATGGCGGACATCCGCGGTACCGGCGTGCTCACCATCGACGAAGTCGGCGGTACCAACGTACTTCGTTCGACCGGGGCTATCTCACTTGAATTTGGCCTCATTAACCAGAATCACCCGATCGTAACGCCATCGCTCACGGCGACGGCTCGGACCGGAAACATCGTTCTCAACAACATCAGCAACAACGTAGGCTCGATTGATCTGCGCTCGCGCATCGGCCAAAGCGTCGGCGTCGGCAGCGGCTTCATCAGTTTCAACAACAACGCCAACCTCAGCGTCGCGGGCATCTCAACAACGGGTGACGTTGAAGTCACCGCTCAAGGCATCATGACGCAGACGGGTGCAATCGCGGCGGACACGCTGACGCTGATGTCGCGCTCCAACGGTACGATCACGCACACACTGCTGAATGCGACCAACACCGTGCGCGAACTGAGTTTCAGCGGGCTCAACGCGTTCGGCACGACCTCGGGCGTGGCAAATCTCAACTTCGCAGAATCCAACGGCCTCACGCTTCTGGACATCGATACTTCAGGCAGCGTGCGGATCGCCACGCCCGGTGATGTGACCCAAGGCGTCGGAACGTCAGTGGTCGCTCCGGGCTTTGCTTATGCCAGCACCAACGGTTCGCTCACGCTGACCAATACGACCAACAACTTCTACAACTTCGCCGTGAGCGGCTTGAATGCCAACATCTTCTCGACGAACACGATCAATGTTGAGAACGTGCTCGGTCAGCCGGGCGTGAGCATGAGCGGCTTTGCTCGGCTCATTTCGAGAAACAGTGTCATTCAGGCTGAGCCTGTCATCGCGGATCATCTCATCGTGCGATCGCTCTCGGACGGCGCGGCGGAGATCAATTTCGCTCTGGCTGGTAACGATGTGAATCAACTGACGATGGAAGGTCTCAGCGCGGCGGGCACGGCGCTAGGCAGTCAAACGATCCGATTCCGTGATCTCGACGGTTTTTCCATTCTGCGACTGCGCACGAACGGTTCGGTTCGGCTGGCTTCTGAAGGCGTTGTGAATCAGGTGAACGCCAACTCCGGACTCGTCGTGGGTGGATCGCTTGCTCTGAACAGCATGAACGGGCAATGGTCGCTGACGGACTCGCGCAACGTTGTGCCGATTCTCGCCGGTGAGGGGCGGTCCATCAATCTATTGAATACAGGCAACATCAGTTTCGGTACGGGGCTCGACGGCGTGACCGGTGTCGCTCTCTCCGGCACCGACAACTTTCTTCGCGTCATCAGCACCGGTTCCATTTCGCAGACGCAGCAGGTTGCAGGCGATCAGTTGGTGCTTCGCGTCATCAACGACGCAGATTCGTTCATCACGCTCGATAATGCAAGCAACCAATTCTCGCGCGTGACACTTGAAGCACGTACGAACGCCGGGGCTGCGGGTGCTGCGCCGATTACATATCGCGACACGGATGGATTCAGTCTTCTCCGACTCACCACAGCTTCCGATGCACTACTGAGTGCGAGCGGAGCCGTGAACCAATCGGGCGCGAATCAGGGCATCATCGCCAGCCGACTGCTGCTGACGGGCAACAACCCCAGCACATGGACGCTGGATCGCAACGACAACAGCTTTGCGATGCTTGCGGGTAACACCAACGGCAACTTGAATCTCTCCAACAACCGCGATCTTGAAATCGGCACGGTCAGCGGCGTGAACGGCGTCGCGGTGGGTTCTGAGAGCTTCCTTCGCATGGTCGTTGCGGGCAACATCACGCAGACACAAGCCGTAAGTGGCGATTTGCTGGTTGCACGCACACTGAGCGACAGCTTCACGCAGGCGTGGCTTGCGAACCCGGCGAACAACTTCACCAGCATCAACATGCAGAGCAACAATCGCGCGAACACGAGCCTTGGCGGCGGGCGATTGATCTATCGCGACGTGAACGGCTTTACTGTCGTCGGTGCGCAAACCAATGAGCAGGTGATTTTGCACGCAGATTCGGTGGTCAACCAACTGGGCGCGACCATTCCGATTATCGCGAACGGAGGGATGCGGTTCTTTGGCACAGGCGGGTACGTGTTTACACGCAGTGACAATCGAATCCCGCGCATCGCTGGCAATACCGGCACACTGCAACTGACAACGAATTCTGATCTCATCATCACGCAGTTAGGCGTGGCAAGTGGGTTGACCACCTCCGCGAACACAACGCTCTCGGCTTTCGGCACCGTGACGCAGGACCGCCCAGCCGTTGTCACTGGAACGCTGACTGCAACCACGCGCACCGCATCAGGCGGTGGCACGGTCCTGCTTGATCAACTTGGCAATCGTGCGGGTACGTTGCAGTTGCTGGGCTACGGACTCTCTGGAACGACCGGCGTGGCGAGCAACTTGTCGTTCGCGTCTTCGCAGGGTTACGCGGTGCAAGCAACGCGTACAACCGGATTGGTTACGCTGACAAGCAATGGCGTTGTGACTACCCCTTCCGGTGGATCGTTTGTCGGAGCTTCGAGCCTGTTGCTCCAGGGTACCGGTTCGTTCAATTTGACCAGTACAGAAAACACTTTCAGTACACTCGCTGGCAACGTTGGCAGCGTCAACGTCTTCACGTCAGGTCCACTTCAAATCGGTCAGATCGATACAACCAACGGCCTTGTCGCTACTGGCAACGTCACGCTTGCCGCTGGTGGAAACATTTCGCAAAGCCGGCAACTTCGCGGTTTGAATCTGCTTGCCACGACTCTCAACAACACCGGTGCATCGATCATCCTGACAGGGCCGAATAATTTCTTTTCGGGTACGCGCACGCTGCGAACGCGCAACGCCAGCGGCAATGCAGACGTGGAAGCCACCGCCACGTACTTGCAATGAACTGCTCCTCATGAAAGTTGGCATGAATGGCCGATAGCGTAAATACGGGAAAACTCGCTACACACACCCACGCCGGGCGATTGCCACACACACGCCTGGCGTTGGGTATTTTTGGGGCTTGATATTCTTTCTTTCAGGCACGAGCTTTGTCGCGATTCTCAACCGCGCACGCGCTCGAGAATGTCGAGCACCCCTGCGACATCATGATGTGGCGAGACGTAATCGGCGTGGGCCTTGAGTTTGTCGTCGGCGTTCGCCGGGCACGCAAAGAACGCGACGGCTTCGCGAATGGCCATGTCGCCCATGGTGTCGCCAATTCCCGCGAGCTTGGCTTTGGGCGTTTTGGTCATCGCAAGCAATCGAGTAATGCCTGACGCCTTGCTGACGTGGTGCAACTCGATGTTGATCCACGCAACCGTGTTCGCCACGCGCATGTTCCAACCTTCGCGAGCGATCTTCTCGATGATGATGGGCTTCTGTGCCAGCAGAAAACTCGTATCCGGATGCCACAGCGAAACACTCGCCGTTTTCCCAGGCTGAATCACGATGCCCTGCGGACACAGCGTCTCGCGCACCCACGCTTCGCACGCGGCGATGCGGCGCATGTCATCGCTGCTGATCGCCGGGTCAAGCAAGAACCGATTCTCGCGCGGGTCATACAGCCACACGCCCATCTCGCACACAATCGGCACCGTCGTGTTCGCAATCATGCGGCTCAGCGCCTCGGCGTACGGCTGAGGCCGGCCCGAACACAACGTCACCACCGGCCTGTCGCGCTGCGACACCGCCGCGAGGTTGTACGCCGCGACGCGGGCGAGCGCAAGCGCGTCCATAGGCCCGGCAGATTCAGGCGCGAGACAGCCGTCGATGTCGCTGATAAGGATGTCGTAGGCTGGCATGCAGCGAGCTTAGGGCGTGCCCTTGGCTGCGAGCAGACCAACAGCGGTTGCAGTCATCGCGATGATCGCCTTGATAAGTGATTCTCCGGCGATAAGACCTGACGCGAGCGAGATGGAGTATTCATCACTGCTCTTCTTATCGGCTTTCTCCCAGATCAGTCCGATGACAGCACCGATAGCGAAACCGATGGCGTTACTGAAGGGAATCACCCAGGACAAGCCGAGTCCCATCGCACTGGGCAGCCATTGGCGATACTTCGCTGGAGTGTAACGTTCGATGATTGGCAGCACGATACCGATGAAGGCTCCGATCAGAATTGCGATCTTCGCAGAATCTGGCAATTGATCGATGCCTTTGGTGAGTACCTTTGCGACGGCTTCCCACTGGCGGGTTGCAGGCGCGGAGAATTTCTCCAGAGCTTCCTTATTTGGGACCATGAGGTACCACGCGGGCACGATCGCGAGTGTCCCGAAGAAGACGCCCACAAATTGTGCGATGAACTGCTTGCGCGGATTCGCACCCAGCAAATAGCCTGCTTTCAGATCGGTCAAGAGATCCGCACAACTCGCCGCACTATTCGCGGCGACACCCGCCGACGCGAGATTGGCATTTGTATTGCCTGGAACCAATCCAGCGAAGAGAAGTTGCATGACCTTACCCATCGCACCGATGGGCGTGGTATCGGTCTCACCCGTTGCACGCGCGCCGACCATTGACAGAACAAAGCTCATCAGCACCGCAATCACACCCGCCCACCAGTGAATGTGAAATCCGATCATTTGCACGATCACCATCGCGATTCCGATGGGAATCATCCCAGCGATCATCCACATGTTGGGTACTTCGATTGATTTCTGGGCGATGCTAATCGTGGATGGGCTTGTTTTCTTACTCGCCCCGCCGAATGCACGAGCGATGGTTTTCCACTGCAGTGCGACGGATGTCAAGCTTGCGAAGACCATGATTGCTGTGCCACCCCACAGCGACCAGGTGGTGAACTTGAGCACGGTGCCGTTCCACAGTGTTAGGTTGGTGGCATTGTTCGCAAATGCGCCGGGGTCCTTCGCCCGAGCTTCGACAACAACGTCCTTATTCAATTCGCTGTATTGGCTCTTGATATTGACGTCAATGTTCTGGACATATCCCTTCTCGCGTTCGCGGATGTCATATTCCCACTGCGTTGAGCTCTTGCCATCCACCATCGTCGTGACTTCGCGCCAGCCGCTCTTGCCTGATTGCTGATCTAACTGCACCAAAGCGGGACCCACCGCGAAGTAGAGGATGATCGAGCCCAGAAGCATGGACATGCAAACGCGCATCCGCGTAATGACGCCTGCTGCGATGAGAAGTACCGAAAGATCGACGCCTATGCCGTTGGGTACCTTGCCCGAAACCATGTACACACTGTTCATCACGCTTTCGGGAATGCGGATGGGTACCTTGCTGAAGAATCTGTCGAGAAAGGCGAGCGTGCCCTCGCCGGTGTTGATGATCCCAATGATCGCACCAGCGCAGATCCCTGCAATGAGCACATATGCCCGTTTGACCGCCGCCGCGCTCTCGCCGAAAAGGTTCCGCAACGTCTCCGCTGCAGCCACACCCGAAGGGAAACGCAACTGCTCATGATTGATCATCTGCCGCTTCATCGGGATGGCAAGGAAGACGCCCATGAGTCCCGTGCAGAAGGTAAATGCAGTCACAACCCACACCGGTTGTACAGACCAGTTCGAGACATCCGCGTTGGTCTTTCCCGGCTCGGGCATCGCCAGCAGCAGAATCGCGCCAAACATCGTCGCGATTGTCGAGCCTGTGCTGTAACCAGCCGCACTGGCGGTACTCGCCATGCAGTTGTTCTCTAGCACCGACATTTTCGAAATCGACCCGCCCGAGATGAGCCGCATGAGATTCCAGATCACATAGCTCATCACGCAAGCAGTGATTGCAACGCCGAAGCCCCAGCCAATCGAAAGCGTGGTATACAAATTGCTCGCAGCCATGAGCATGCCAAGCAGTCCACCCATGACAACCGCTCGCAGCGTGAGCTGCGGCATCTTGTCACCTCGATACACATGCTTGAACCAGTGTGCATCCTTCTCTTCTGGCGTTGCGTTTTCCGGCAGTGGCGGCACGCCCTCGCCGAAGGGGCTGGCTTGGGGTTTGGTTTCTTCAGAAGGCGAGCTGGGACCTGCCATGCGAGTGTGCTCCATTGACGCGGGGACGCGGGCCAAACAAAACGCGGCCAGCGGGCTTGCGAAGTGTGAACTCGCACAAGATACTCTGAATATCTGGAATGTGCAAGTGCTGTTGTCGCGAATCTGCTCGCACCGCGGGGCAACTGGCGGGAAGCATGACCAACGCGCAAGAAAAAGCGGCGCGTGATGCGCCGCTTGGAAAACGTGTAAGTGCTTGTGTCGCTTATGTATCAGTTACCCGCGACGCTCGCAGATCACTGCCTCGCCCACGCGTCGCTCATGCCCGCAACGAGTTTGCCGGTGGCTTCGGCCGTCAGGTCGTCAAGAGCTTGCGTGAGCGTCGTGCCGGCGACGGTCACGGTCTTCTGGCTGCTGGCGGCTCCCAGAATCGCGTTGTCGCTGGTGCGAACGGCTCGCAACGTGACTTCGATGGTCAGCGGCAGTCCGCCGCCGCGCGTGCGGACGACGCGGGCGACGCCTGAGATGACAATGTCAGCCTTGGCTTCGCTCGCTAGCGTTGCGGCAAACTCGCGATCGGTCCACGCCTTGGCATCAAGCGTGCCCGCACTGCGAAGCTGAGCTTGTGCAGCGGCGGCGTCCTTGAGATTGAAACCCAGGCTGCCCAGGCGTTCGATGAGCCGATTTTCGACTTGCCGCAGATCGACTTCGCCTTGCTCCAATCGCTCGGCTCGGCGATCGGTCAGTTCATCGCGCACGATGTCACCAAGGATCGGATCGATGCGGCTGGCACCAAGGCCCACGCGCTCGCCGATGATGATGTTGGTGCCGTCGCCGGTTTGCAGCGGGTTGGCGGCATCGCTGCCTGTGCTCACGCGCGTTTCGGGCAGGTCAACCGTTGCGCGATTCACGAGCACTGCGATGGTGGGCTTGCCAGCCTTGGCGTAGCGCTCGGCGAGTGTTGCGCGTTCGCCGCTGTTGCGGGAAGTGGTGGGGCCGCCAGCGAGTGCGCGTTGGCGTGTGTCCATCGCGAGGGGCGTGAGTCGCACGGTCAGGCTCATGTCGCGACCATCGAGAACTTCGGCGGACATGCAGAGTTGATCGCGCGCGGCACTGCGCAGGGCAGTGCGGACGGTCAGCATGTCGCCGGTTGCGAACATATCAAGCGTGGTGAGCTGGTCGGCGGTGCTTTGCTCCTGGCTGCGCACGCGCACGCTGCCTTGGCGCACGCCGGAGCTGTTGTTGAGCGCATCACGCAGGGCGCTCAGGTCGTCATCTTCGTACTCGCCCACGATGCGCAGGTTGTAACGCGTCAGTGTGCCGCTGGCGTTGAGGGGGAAGGCTTCGCTGAATTGCTTGGCGACCCGGCGGCCGATGGACTGGGCGTACTCGCTCACGCGGTAGTTGTCGAACTGGCCTGTCTGCGGGTCAGGGGTCATGTCCCAACTGAATCGGCCCAGCGTGGTGCCTTGGCGCAGGTCCGTGAGCGTGTACGACGCGCGGTAGCCATCGCCTGCGCGATCGCCCAGCCTGACCAGCAGCACCATGTCGGCGTTGGTATCGGCTCCCAACATGCGGGAAGCGGCAAACTCGTCGTTGCGAGCAAGGGCCTCACGCTGGCGATCTTCACGCAGCTGCGCGGCTGCCGGATTGATGATGGTGACTTCAGGATCGCCAAACAGATCCTCGAGGCGCAGGCCCAGCCGCTGGGCGATGTCGCGCGAGGTGCCGGCATTGCGACCAATGGCGTCGCTATCGACGGTGATGAGCAGGCGAGGCGAGCCCGCACGCGTGTAGGCGTCGCGGAAGCCATCGATGTTGGCAAGCCGCTGGGTTGCGGGGTCGGCATCACGCACGGGCTCGGGCGGCAGGTGCTTGCGGTCTTGTGCGAAGGCTTGTCCGGTGCAGGCTCCTGCGCAGGCGACGAGCGTCAGCGCCAGGGTGCGAGCGGCAAGATCACGATGTGAAACGAGCAACATGACCATCTCCCAGCGACCATTGGTCGCCTTGACTGCAGAGACAAACAGACGAACAAAACACCTGAACCGAACACCTGAACCCAACTGGGGTTCGCGGTGTCATGCGTTGTGTTGGACGCATGACAGCGCGCAAAGTTCATTACGCGAAGTTCATTGCGCGAAGTTCATGACGCGAATATCACTGTGCCAGGCGAATCTCGCAGCGCCAGTCGGTTGCATCGCTATCCATGCTGTTGCCAGCGAGGAAACGCTGATCGCGTGGCGGCAGGTTCATGAAGCGCCAGCTCATTTCGCCGCCTCGTGCGGGTGAGCCGTTGGCGTTGAAGAAGAGGAAGCGATACTGAATGTTGCTGCTGTAGCCGGGGTCGCTGCGCAGGCGCGTGGGCACGGTCACTTTCAGCACATCGCTCTTCTCGACGATGGGTGTGCCGGTTTCGATGAAGCCTGCGAGTTCGCCCGAGACGGTGATCTTGGGATAGTTTGCGCCGATCTGATCGGGCACGGGGCGGTAGGGAGCCTTCACGGTGTCGCACGCGACAAGCGTGCTGGCGAGGCTGGCGAGGGCGAGCAGGATAATGGAACGCGTTTTCATAATCACTCCTTGGATATGTGTGCTTGCTTGTGCTTGCTTGTGTGCCGCGACAACCCGCGAACACGAAACGTGCTTGGCTTTTACTTCGTTACTTCGTCACTCCGTCACTTCTTCTGGCCTCTTCCGCCGCGATGGCCGCTTTCAGTTCGTCGCTCTTTGGCATGTATCGCCTGCGCGGCTGCGTGAAGAGTCGCTGGTAGCCCGCACTGGCAGGCAAGGGCGAGACCAGCGAGGTGCCGCCTTCGAGCAGGTGCGTGACGAATCGGCCTTGTTGATCTTCGATGGTGAAGGTCACGCCTTCGGCGCGATACAAGTTGGCAAGATCGACGGGCGTGAGGCCAACGAGGTGGCCGCTGGCGTGATACTGCTCCAGCACGGCGGGCGTGGGCGTGCGGAGGCATGAGCCGCCGAAGATGAAGGGGAGCGAGTCGCCTTGCACGCGCTGGTTCCATGCGTCGTTGGCGATGGCCACGGTGGTTGCGCTCTCCCACGCGCCCGCAGCTTCGCTGGGCGCGAGTTTGGCGTACACCAGTCGCACGCGCTGGCCGCCTTCGCTCAGGGGCTTGGGTCCAGGCACGTTCATCAGCGTGAGGCCTGTGCGCGTTGAGCCATCGATGGCGATGCTGAGCGTGCTTTGACCGGCGGGCAGCGTGAGGGGGACGACGTAGATGCGCTGGGGCAGCAGTTCGGCGTGGCGCGTGTCGGCGGTGCTGCCAGCTTTCATGAGTGCGCCCAGGGCGATGAGGCCTGCGCCGATCCACTTGGCGTCTTGGTTCTTGCTGTCGCTGCCGATGAGCACTGCGCTGCCGCCGATGATGAGGCCGTTGCCTAGTGCGCTCTTGATGGTGCGGACATCTTCGAGGTTGCGCCAGCGGTGGCTGGCGGCCATGGCGTTGATGTCTTGCGCGACGGGGAACAGCCCGGCGTCTTGGCCATCGATGCGGATGCGGACGCTGCGGTCGTCGCTGGGGGTGCGGGCTTTCCACTCGGCAATTGCGCCGTCGTTGCCGGTGGCGACTTTGGCTGGGCCCCGGCCTGCATCAACGATCAGCAGCGTGTTGAAGCTGCCCGCACGCATGGTGTCGGCGATTTGCTGGACTCGCGGGTTCGCGCGGACAGCGGCCGTGAGATTGTCGCTGGCTTCTTCAGGGCGAGCGATAGCGATGTTGGCGGCGGCGTTCATGAGGTAGCCCAGCGCGAAGTCGCTTTGCGAGGTGACGTAGCCGTTGTCGATGAGGGTGTCGCCTGAGCCCTTCTCTTTCGCATCGGCTTTGGCGGCCGCTTCTGCAACTTCCAGCGTGGTGGGCTGCGGCTTGCCCACGGCTTTGGCAAAGTCGCGGAGCAGGAAGAGGCTGCTGCTGCTGGCGGCGCGGGCGTTGTCCCATTCGCCTCGCAGGGCTTTTTGCATGGCGATGTAATGAAAGCCCAGGGCCTGCTCGAAGGGTTCACCCTTCCAGATGCGAACGCCTTCGTAGAAGACCACGCTGGCGACGGTGCGGTCTTCGTTCACGCCTTGCGTGCGGAGCAAGGTGAAGAGTTGGTTGGCGGTTTCTTCGGCGGCGTTGGGCTGGCCATCGGCAAGGGCCATGAGCAGCAGCCGCATACGCGAGAGGAGGTAGTCTTTGTTGCTCTGGTCCTGCGTGATGTCTTCTTGCAGCAGGCCCGCGGCTCTGCCGTATTCGCCGCGATCAGCCATGATGGCGACGTCGCTGCGGAGGGCAGCGGACTGGCAGCCGGTGAGGAGCGAGAGAGATGACAGGGTCAAGATGCCCGAGATGGGCAAGGTGCCCGAGATGGGCAAGATGCCCGAGATGGGCAAGGTGCCCGAGATGGGCAAGATACCCAAGATACCCAAGATGCTCAGTGTGGGTTTGGGCATCTTGACGGCGAGTGTCGTGGGTGCGGGGATGGACGTTGGGGCGGACATTGAGGGGGTGAGCGGGTGAGCGGGTGAGGGGGTGAATGGGTGAGCAGGTGAGAGCGAGTCAATTAGTCGAAAGTCAGGCCGAAGGCTTGGCGTTTGAGTTCGAAGGTGTCGAGCCACTTGAGTTCGCCGGTGGCGAGGGCGGTTATGCGAAACTCGCAGATGTAGACATCGGTGCGGGCGTCTTTGATGCTGCGGGTGGTGTTGCGCAGGGTTGCGCTCATTTCGTGGGTGGGGCTGCGCAGGTCAGCGAAGGTGTTGTCGACGTTGCCGCTTTGCTGGGCGTGGATGAGGAACTCTTTGGGAATGACGAAGGAAATCGCCTTCTCTCGTCCGATGCGCACCATGTTGGCGTTGGTGCGAATCTTGGTCATGATGGCCCATTGCTCGCCTGAGGGGATGATGTCGTCGGTCAGGTTTTCGACCTTGTCCATCGCGACGACAACTTGCTCGCTGGTGCTGTCTCGGCTGGTCATCCAGTCGCTGTTGCGCAGGTTCAGGGCGACGATGGTGGCCATGTCGTCCAGGTCACGCATCGTGACTTTGGTGGTGCGAGGCGGGCCAGCGCACGCCTGGAGAAGGCAGGCTGCAAGAGCGATGAAGATGACAAGCAGTGCGCGCATGACGACCCTTCCACAGTTGCACGAGCAAGCCAGCATGTGGGCAATCAGCGGAGTTGCTTGACTTCGTAGGGGACGTTTTCCCAGACCAGTTCACCGGTTTCCATGTTGACGAGGTTGTAGCCCATCATGTAGGTGTTGCTTGCGCCGCCGCCGCGTTCGATGCGGTACATCTCGCCATTGAGGAAGTAGGTGTACGCGGGGTTGAGGTCTTTGCGCTCGGGGCGGTTGCCTTCTTGCAGCAGGTCGGTGTTCTTGCTGGTTTCACGCTGGATGAGCGGGTCGATGCGTTGCTTCATCTCAACGAAGCGCACGTTGCGCAGCACGTTCTGGCTTTGCATCAGCTTCTGGCGGATGCGGGTGCGGAAGGCTTCGAAGTCAGTTGTCGAGACGATGCCGGTTTTGTTGACGATGTCGCCAAAGACAATCGTGGCGCGGTAGTCGCCATTGAGGGCGGGCACGTCTTTGAGGTCACTCGCAAGTTGCTGCGCGACGGCGTCGCTGTGTTCAAAGAGGCTGGCGGGCAGGACGCGGGCGTCGTTGCGTTCGGCGCGGGTGGTGTCGGTGACTTCGGCTCGGCCGCCGCTGTCGCCGCGTGGGGGCTGGCAGCCGGTGAGGGTGGCGGTGAGGGTGACGAGGGTGACGAGGCTGAGGCACGAACCAAGAACCGTGAACGAGCGAACTTGCATGACCATACTCCAAAAGCGGTGCGATTGCGGCAGTTTTCGGCTGCGAATGCACCGGCGATGCGATGTTAGACCTGACTAACCTACGTTGGTTCCCGCTGCGCGTTACGTGTTGCAAGTTCGCATGGCGTACGGATGTTTTCCGTACGTTGTGCGAGTGAAATCCGTACGGATTCGCTTGCCACTTCCTTACTTGCTCACTTACTTGCCGGCTCGACGCGTGCGTTCGCCCTGCACCAGGTCGCAGGCTCGCTTGATGGCCGCGTCGATGGCATCGTTGACGATGAAGACGTTGTAGACGCCGCTGGCTTTGGCGCTTTCGATTTCGGCTTTGGCGGCGTTGAAGCGTTTGGTGATCTGCTCGGTGCTTTCGCGTTTGCGGTCGCGAAGGCGACGGAGCAGTTCTTCCTCGGTGGGTGGCAAGATGAAGATGGCGAAGGCATCGGGCACGTGCTGCTTGATCTGCACGGCGCCTTGCACGTCGATTTCGAGGATGACCAGGCGGCCCCGGCGAAGATGTTCGAGGACGGGGGCTTTGGGCGTGCCGTATTTTTTGCCGTAAACGCCTGCGGTTTCGAAGAACTCGCCGCGTGACTTCATGGCTTCGAAGGTGGCGTCGTCGATGAAGTGGTAGTCAACACCTTCGGTGTCGGCGTCGGTTTTTGCGCGGGTGGTGCAACTGACACTGAAGACGCTGTCAGCGATGGAACGCTCAACGCCGCGGGTGATGGTGGTCTTGCCAGCACCGCTGGGCCCGCTGATGATGAGCAGCAGGCCGTTGTCGGTGTCGGTGGGAAGGCGATGGGGTCCCTGGGCCATGGGCAGTTTGTAGGCGGGGTGCGGTGGGCGGGTGCGGGGAGGCTGCGAGAGGTTTTTCAGGCTTCGATCATCGTCTTGAGTGCCGCCATGCGGACGAGCACGCCGTTGCTGACTTGCTTGAGGATCACGCTTTGCGGGCCATCGGCGACTTCGGCATCGAGTTCGATGCCGCGGTTGATGGGGCCGGGGTGCATGATGATGGCGGAGGCTTTGAGTTTCTCGGCTCGGCCAGCGGTCAGGGCGTATTGCGAGCGGTATTCGCGCACGCTGGCGATGACGGTGGGTTTGCCCAATTCCTTACCAGCTTCCTTGCCGGCGTCTTTTGATTCGTAACGCTCAAACTGGATGCGCAGCATCATGATGGCATCAAGCTGGGGCAGCAGCGGGTCAAGGTCGTGGGTGACGACAGCGCCGAGGGTTTCGAGGCCTTTGGGGGCTAATTGCGAACTGCCCACGCAGATGACGCGGGCGCCCAGCGTGGTGAGGCAGGCGATGTTGCTGCGGGCCACGCGCGAGGCGTTGACATCACCCACGATGGCGATGGTCAGGCCTGCGAGGTCAAAGTCTTCACGCTGGTGGCTTTGGGCAATCGTGTACGCATCCAGCAAAGCCTGCGTTGGGTGTTCGTGGCGACCATCGCCCGCGTTGAGGACCGGCACGTGCACGCGCGACGCGATGAGTGCGGCGGCGCCGCTCTGGCGGGCACGCACCACCAAGGCGCTCACGCCCATGGCCTCGATGTTGGTCGCCGTGTCGATCAGCGTTTCGCCTTTGCTCACGCTGCTGGTCTGGCCTTGCAGATCGATGACTTCGGCGCCCAGCCGCTTGGCGGCGACGCTGAAACTCAGGCGCGTGCGGGTGCTGTCCTCAAAGAAGAGGTTGGCGACGACCTTGCCCATGAGGGCAGTGGCGTAGGCGTTGGTGTTGGTGCCTCGGCCTGCGCCCATGGCGCGTTCCATCTGGCGGGTGGCACGCAGCAGAGCGACGATTTGCTCGCGCGGGGTGTTTTGCAGTCCAAGCAGGTGACGAGGCGAGGCGAGGGTG